>ERZ772818.1769-NODE-1769-length-18006-cov-2.994318_pt1 | contig 18006 bp, 14 predicted proteins | sample MGYA00580837_ERZ772818 | MGnify/ENA primary metagenome ERZ772818 (study PRJEB29015, sample SAMEA2737671) | human gut metagenome | biome: human gut; feature: human-associated habitat; material: faeces | place: China | collected 2012 ...
CGGTTCTGCTCGCCGCCACGGGCACGCCAAGAAGCTGCCCTTCTGCCACGGAATTCGGGGAATTTTCCACCGCAGACGGACACACAAATATCTGCGCGGACAAATATTCCCGCTTCATCTCCTCCGCGGAAAGATTTCCCAGCACACGCACTTTTCCTTCGAGGCGATTCTTCAAAATCAGCCTGCGCAGATATTTTCCATATGCCGGAATCTTGATTCTGCTCTTTATTCCGTTTACGCCGAGCACGCTGATGCCCGCCACCTTGATATGCGCCTCGGGACAGTTTTGCAGGATTTCCTGCATCGCCTGCAATAGATAGTGAAAGCCCTTTAACGGGTAATCTCCCTGACTGATAAAGATTTCTCCGGGCACAGTTTTTTCGATCTCCCAGCATCCGCTGTAGAACTGCGGGCGCATTGTCTCGTTCATGGTATGATAAACAAGGGATGGATTTATCTCCAAACTGATCGTTTTATCGAATATCGTCCGTCCCGTTACATGTCCGACTGACAACAGGAGTTTTTTCTCGTTTTCCGCGCGCTGATAAAACTTTTCCTGCTGCTGCCGGATGCTGTCCTTTTTTAAAATATCTCGCAGTGTCCTGCTGTTCTGTACATTTTCCGGGAGATCTGCCATGTAGTTGTCCGCACAGGAGATACAAAGTCCCTGCAAGCCCACAAGCGTCCGCTCCGGTCTGTGAAATACTTTCGCACAGGCATAGCCATGCGGGAACTCCGTCCCGAAGATATGCACCAGATCCGGCTGAAAGTCCTCTAAAATCTGCAAAAAACGCGCTTCCATCGCGCTGTCATAGTGCTCCGGGTGCTCCAAATCCTCTGCAAAGCCATAGCAGGCGACTTCTTTTTTATAGCTGCCAAGCTGCAGACGCTGCGATAGCTCCTCCCTGCCCGGTGCAACCGGAAATGCGATGCCGAGCGTCAGTGCAGCCGCAGTTTCGGCTCCCTGCTGCCGTCCGCCGGGCGATGCAGCGCTGTCTGTCACGTCCGCTGTGCTCAGCTCTGCGCCGTTCTCTGTCTCCAGATACCGCCCCAGTATCCCGGACAGCCAGCCCTCCCGCACGCTATACTCCTGCGAAAGCGCCTGCGCGATTACCGGGAGCATGATATTACATACCCATAACACTCTCATTTCCGATTCTCCCCCGGTTCGTCCTTATGACCGCACCTTCCGTAAATTTTCGCCTTGATCCCGTTGTACCACTCGGAATATTTTTCGTCCTCTGCAAGCTTTGTCCGAAGCGGTGCCAGCGTCAGAAGCATCAGCAGCTTATAACGCAGCGCCTTGTCGCGTCCGAGATAGCGTTTCGTGATTTCGGCATGCTCTTTTTCGGAAATCCGACGGTTCTCCCTTGTCTCGGAAAAGCCCCCGCCCTCGTAATCCGCAACAATCATCTCCACATAAACCGCTTCCGCTTTCCGATCGTAAATACAGTACAGGAAATGCTCGTAATCTGCGCGGACACGGTATTTTACGTCATAACCACGCTCTGCAAACAGACGGACGTCGTAAAAGCAAACCTGATGACAGGGCACATTTCTGTAACAGGTAAAATCATTGACCTCCGGTGCAGAATAGATCACACTGCCCCACGCCTCATGATATTGATTTCCATAAAAAATCCGCTCTTTTTCCTTATGTCCCAGGCTTTCCTCGTCGGCTCCTCTGCTGCGCTTACGCTCCATCACAGCTGCAAGCCGTTCCAGCACCATATCGTCGTGTAAAAGATCTCCGCAATTTAAAAACTGGACAAACTGACCGGTCACATAGGACATCGCCTGATTCATCGCGTCATAAATCCCACTGTCCGGTCTTGTATAAACCCGGATTCTGCTGTCCGCCGGAAGTTGTTCCAGGGAGCCGTCCGTCGAACCGCCGTCCTTTACCACAATTTCATAATTTCCGTATTTCTGGTTCAATACGCTCTGCACCGTCTTCAACAGCTTTTCGCCGGGGTTTAAGCATACTACCACAATGCTAAAAGAAATCTGCGCCATTGATCCACTCCTTATCCGTAAAAATCCAGGTCTTATAGGGAAGCACGCGCATCCCGCTTCCGGATGCCGTTTTTAAAAACCACAAAAAATACCCCAGACATACGATCCCCACAAGTGCTGTTAAAATATTTTTCCGCTTCCGGTTCTCCACGCAGCCAAGCAGTCCCGGAATGAGCAGCAGTTGCGGCGTAATCATATAATAGGACATTCTCGATACCAGCGGCAAAAACGAACCGCAGGTATAAAACAGCAGTCCGAAAAAATTTAATTTCAGGCAGAAACGGTTCTGCTCCTTTTCCATTCCACACCTGCCAACCACTGCCGCCAGCATAAAAACGAGCACGCACCGGAGGATTCCGGACGCATTCGCTTTCAGACCGATATCCTGTGACAGATATACGGTGTCCCTGTATGTAGGATACCACGTCAGCGCCAGATTTAAAAGCGGACGCTGGAAAACAAAACCGATCCCTCCGATCACAGTCAGCGCCGGCGCAATCCATTTTTTCCACGGAAGCACAGCCAACAAATACAGCGGAAGCACCATCAGAACAGATTTATGAAACAGCGCCGCAATGCCAATCCAGATCACGAAACAGCCATACTGCCTGCGCAGTACAAACCGGATTCCATACAGCGCTGCCGCAAGTGCCAGATAATAACGCACCGTCGTAAACGTTCGAAAATATACGCCCAGCAGCATGAACATCGCGAAGCTCTGCCAGAAGCATTCACTCTGCTCATACAACGCCTTTAAAAACAAAAAAGCCGTAACCGCGCCGAACACCGCGAATACCAGCAGATAATTTTCATACCCGGAAATCGTATAAATCAGCCATACCACGAAATTGAATCCTGCTTCTGTCACCACATACGCCTGATCGGTTCCCGCCCAGATTTCGTGGAAATTCTCGACATATTTGCCGTAATCGTTACCGACCTCCAGACGCAGCGCACTCACGCCCGCCAGAATCAGGAAAATAGCTGTGAGACACACGATGTCGAAGGCGCGACTTCGGGAAACGCCCGCCGAAAACAAGCCGCCGCCGGATGATGAGATGCCGCAGGCGTGCCTGCCATTCCCGGATGCCGCACTCTCGGCGGCTTGTCCAGCGCACAGCCCAGCACTGCCTGCCTCTTGCCCCGTGCGCGTCCAGACCGCGTCCATCACCCCCGCGAGGGCAATCGTAACCGCTGTAATCAGGAAATAAAATACCATTTACAGCCCTCCCTTTGCGTCGCGGATTCCGGACAGAAGCGCTTTTTTCGCCTCATCAAAGGTCAGCCCCTCCGGGCAGCTCTCAGAATTCATATTGGATTTATTTTTCAGCAGAAACCGAAATCCCATCACCGCCGCCAGCTTTCCATACAGCACATGATACAAAACGCCCCTGTCGTGAAAAAATTTGCGGTCAAAGCCGAAAAACCAGGTTGACGGTCTGGGCTGTTCTTCTCCGATTTCGACCGGAATGCTGTAGACTTTCAGCCCGGCTTTCAGGCAGTCGTGGATAAACAAGCTATCCTCTCCGTTTGCATATTTCGCGCCGCCGCCGAACAACAAAGAATAGGTCAGATTCTTTTCGTGCATCTTCGCCGTACGCAGTGCAAAGCTGTATGCCGGATAACGACCGCAGTTATACCACCTCACCCGCTTATAAAACGAATTCCAGTAGGTAAAGCGGCTCTCCTGCACGCGTACATTGAATAGCAGCATGTCCGCCTCCGGATGCTGCTCAAACCCTTCGATAATCCGCTCAACTGCACCATCGTCATAAACGATATCTTCATCAGAAAAGAGGCACAGGTCGGCGTCCGCACGCAGAAGCGCGTTGTTGCGCGACAGCCCGACACCCCGCTCCGCCAGATGATAGCAGCGGATCTGATGACCGTCCTGCGTCCATTCTTCGTAACGGTTTTCGTTACACTGATTGATGAGAATTGTATCCGCCTGCAGATTCATTTTCTCTGCCAGCGACTTGACCTCCTGATTCAGGGAGGAAACCAGAATCTGCAGTTTCATGAGCTGTCTCCTTTGTTTCTTGTAATCCTGCGCCAGTTCACTCGTGGAAGCCTACATTCTGTAGTAAGCGTGCAAAAACCGTGCGTCCGCGTCCGTGAGGATCACGCCCACAACCGCGATCTCCCGCTGAGCAAGCAGATCGAGGGCAAGTCCGAGTTTTTTAATACAGGGTGTGTTCCAGCGAACCAAAAGGATAAGCGGAATTTTTTCTTCTTCTCCAAGCCCCATCGTCCCGGAAAGCACCGTGTCCAGCGAAATTTCCTGAAAAGCGGTCTGAGACGCTTTGGCTCTCAGCTGCGCATCCAGAAGCGCACCGAACTGTTCATCTGGCTTTGCCGTTCGGTAGCCGAGAACCGGAATTGCGCAGCGTTTTTCCACGTCTGAGCTGAGCAAAACGGAATCGTCCAGAACATACCAGACTGCCACGCCCAGGATTCCGGCAAGCAGTCCGAGCACCAGACCGAGCACCGCCGCATTTTTCACTTTATTTTCCGGAAGCACCGCCTGTGCGGGAACGGTTTTCCACACTTCAATTGTCGTCAGACCGCGCCCCTGCATCGTCTGCCCAAATGCCGTCATGGCGCGGTTATAAGCTGCCGCAATCCGGTCGGAAAGTGCTGCGTCCTCTGTCGTAAAGTACGCCGTCAGAAATTCCGGGTCCGACGCGATTTCTGTGCTGATCGAAGCCTCAATCACGGATCGTTCCACGTCCGGCAGCTGCAAAAGCACCGTATCCATCACGCGGTCGGAGCGCATCATATCCCCCCAGGTATAGGCGTTGTATTCGTTGATAAATTCTTTTAAAACCTCGTCATCCTCGTCGATGTCATAGACGATCGAATATAAAACCTCCGACCGATACTGCTTCGGCCCCATCGTCAGCTGCCGCACACCAAGATAAATCCCCGCAGCAAAAACAGCGCCAGCCAAAGCTGCCGCCAGACAGATCCATATTTTATGAATACAACAGAGGGCAAAGCGTTTTTCGTCCATGCCCTCTTTCCAAAATGCTTCATCTCTTTTCAGAGGCATTATTTTTCTTCCTCCTGCACCTGTTTTTTCATGGCGGTCACCTGCTTCTCGTCCACGCCCTCCGTGCTGTCGGGCGTAAACAGGATTTTCAATGTCAGAAGCATCAGCTTCAAGTCCAGCCATACGGAATAATTCTCAATATAAAACAGATCCAGCTTCAGCTTGTCATACGGCGTTGTATTGTACTTTCCGTATACCTGCGCATATCCCGCAAGCCCGGCCTTCACTCTGGTACGGTATGCGAACTCCGGCATTTCTTCTATATATTCGCGGATGATCTGCGGCCGCTCCGGTCTGGGACCGATAAAGGACATCTCGCCCTTTAAAATGTTGAACAGCTGCGGCAGCTCGTCGATACGAACCGCACGGATAAATTTGCCCACCGGCGTAATCCGGGAATCGTTTTTGGCGGCAAGCCGCGCCACACCGTCCTTTTCTGCATCCACGCGCATGCTGCGGAATTTCAGAATATAAAATTCTTTCGCATCCTTCGTGCAGCGGACCTGCTTGTACAGCACAGGACCTTTATCATACAGCTTGATCACCACCGCCGTAATCAGCATGACCGGCGATGTCACAACAATCAGGATCAGCGAACATACTACATCGATAAACCGTTTTGCAATTCTCTGTTCTACGCTCAGCGCATATTCCCTTGTCAGCAGAATCGGCGTATCAAACAGGTGCAGCTGCTCGCTTCCCTTTACCAGCACATCCGGAATCTTCGGCATCATATAAACGCGGATCGAATGGCTGTAGCAATATTTGAGCAGCACGTTTCTGTCCATCGTATGAATATCCCAGAGAACGACCGCATCATACTTTCCGACCTCGCGGATCACCGCATCGTACCCCTCTTTGATGTTCATGCACTTTGCAACATGATATTTATCCTTCCGTCCTGCAAATTTCCCAAGAATATCCTCTACCGGGCGCTCACCGTGCACCAAAAGCAGCTCCCGCGGAGGAAACGCACGACGGTAAATCAGATTACACAGCCAGCCCCACAGCCCTGCAAACACCAGCTGATACAGCATCATCGACACCATATGCCCCCCGCCGATGATAAACCAGCCGTACATCAGGGACAGCTGCGCATAGCTGATTACATTGACGCACAGAAGAGAAAACAGCTGAGACAGGAAAATATCCAGCGGCTTCAGATAGCCGATTTTAAGTGCTCCATAAGTATTGGAAAAGAAAAAGAGCAATATGAAATACAGTGCAACAATCAGCAAATGACCGTTTACATTAAAACGGTTATGTGTTTTCCATGCAATATGATGATAATAATAGGCGAACCAGTCGTGCGCATAAAAAGCAGTCAGCACGCACAGTCCAATCAGCCCAAGCGCCAGAATAATCAGCCGCTTGACAGAATCGTTTTTCTTCATCTTCCGTTCTCCCGCTATATTCTTCTCCACACAGCGCGCACCGCCCACATACAAAAACATGCTGCGCTTGCGATCACCGACATTTTTTCCTGTTTCCGGTAAAGTCCCCAGATTCTTGTAATCGCCCGGAGCTTGTTCGAGGAAAGGGATTTTTCCGGTCTTCTGTAGATCACCAAATTTTCCTTTAACCCGTAAGCGACGTGTCCGTTTCTTAAAATCTGCCACCACATCGCCGTGTCCTCGCTCGGCACGTCCGGCATCTGCAAAAGCGCCTTGTCAATTTTTTCACAGTCAAACAGCACCGTGCTCGTAAAAATGACCGTCCGGCTGAGCGCTTTCTGATAAGTCAACTGATCGGGAACCCGCACGATTTTGCCGGTTCCGACCGCATGCTCGTCTCCAAATTCATACGAGCAAAACACAAAGGCTGCGTCTTTTTCCCGCAAAAAAGCCATTTCCCGTTCCAGCTTGTCCACCCGCCAGATATCGTCCGCATCCATAAATGCGAGATAACGTCCATTTGCATGTGCTGTCCCGAAATTTCTTGCATTTGCCGCGCCCTTTACCCCGTCCGTCTGGGAAAGAAGCCGAATTCGCGCGTCTTTTCTGCAGATTTCTGACACAAGACCTGCGCTCCCGTCCGTAGAATGATCGTCTACCACCAGCAGCTCCCAGTCCGTCCATGTCTGGCGGCGAACCGATTCCAGCGCTTCCTCCAGATACGCCTGGGCGTTAAAAACCGGCATCACAATGCTGATCAGGTTCTCATAATTCATTACAGTTCTTCCTTTACCAGATAAATCGGACGCTTTTTCACTTCCAGATAGGTCTTGGACAGATACTGTCCCACGATTCCCAGGCAGAAAAGCTGCACGCCGGAAACCAACAGAATAATACATACCATCGACGGCCAGCCGGGCGTCGGATCATGGTAAATCAGGTTTTTGATAATCAGGGCAATAATCGCCACAAATGCTATAATGCAGAACACAACGCCCATGATAGACGAAATTGCCAGCGGCACTGTTGAAAATGCGGTAATTCCATCCAGCGAATACAAAAACAGCTTCCAGAAGCTCCATTTTGTCTCGCCGTGGGTGCGTTCCACGTTTTCATACTCCAGCCACTTCGTCTCATAGCCGACCCAGCCGAAAATTCCTTTCGTAAAACGGTTATATTCGCACATCGAAAGAATCGAATCCACAACCTGTCTCGTCATCAGGCGATAGTCGCGTGCGCCGTCCACGATCTCCGTTTTGGAAATTTTATTCATGATGCGGTAAAACATCCTTGCAAAAAACGACCGGATCGGAGGTTCGCCTTTTCGGGTCACACGTCTTGTCGCCACACTGTCGTAGCCCTGCTTAATGTAGGAAAACATCTCCGGTAAAAGTGACGGGGGATCCTGCAGATCAGCGTCCATCATCACGACATAGTCCCCCTTTGCTTTCTGGAAGCCCGCATAAATTCCTGCTTCCTTGCCAAAGTTGCGGGAAAAGGACACCAAATGCACCCGTTCATCCTTTTCGTGAAGCTTCCGAACCCCCGCTGCGGTATTGTCCTTGGAACCATCATCAATATAAATAATTTCCAGCTCCAGTTTTTCCTGCTCCAAAAAAGCGGAATTTTTCATCATTTCCTCATAAAAAATCGGAACGTTTTCCTCTTCATTATAGCAAGGTACGATTACGCTCAGTAACATGTTTTCCTCTCATTCCTGCGCACGCTTTTTGCGCATGCCGTGTTTGTGTCAAGCGCACGCAGACACAAATCTCGTGATTGAAAAATTTTATTTTTCAATTTTCTCTCCTGTAGTTGCGTCCATTCTTATCTTGTCCGCAATTCTCGCTATGTATTCGCTGTTTGTCGGCCTCGGCGCGCCCGTCTCCCGGCTGAACCCGAACAGATCCTCAAACACCTCCGGATTGCCCCGTTCCCAGGACACCTCCACCGCGTTTCGGATCGCGCGTTCCACCCGCTGAAGCGTTGTTTTGTAACGCCTTGCGATCACCGGATATAACAGCTTCGTCACGCTGCCAACCAGTTCCATATCCGAGACAGCCAGCAAAACCGCCTCCCTCAGATAATAATATCCCCTCAAATGCGCCGGAATCCCAAGTTCCAGCATAAACGCCGATATCTCCCGCTCCGTTTCGAGTGTTTCTTTCCATTCTGCAGCCATTTCTGATTCCTCCTCTGAGTCTTTTTTCCGCACCAACAGTGTGACCGCACTGTGAACATTCTGCCGCTGCTTTCTACTTTATTCTAACACTCAGATTTTGGAAACCAAACGGAAAACGGTCGTGATATTTCGCGTTTTTTCGCTGTTTAAAGCCGTTCCGTCCTGCCTTCTTTTTCCAGCGTCTCAACGACTTCCTTGACGCGCTGTGCCTGATCGACAGGGCAGATCAGAATCGAATCCCTGCCCTCTACGATGACCAGGTTTTCAACGCCGACTGCGGCGATCAGCTTTTTACCGCCGTATACAACGCAGTTTTTCGCGTCCAGAAGCAGCGTATCGCCGGAGCTGATGTTACCGGCAGCATCCCGGGTGCGCACTGCATCCAGCGTATCCCAGCTGCCAACGTCGTTCCAGCCGAAATCTCCTTCCAGCATCAGAACACCCTTTGCGCGCTCCATAATGCCGTAATCCACGGAAATCTTCGGGATGGTCGGATAAACCTCATGCAGAACCTCCTGCTCTTTTTCTGTGCCGAGCGCTGCCCCGATCTGTTTCAGACAGGCGTACACATCCGGCAGAAGTTCTTCGAAATAGTGAAGAATCGTGGAGGCTTTCCAGACAAACATGCCGCTGTTCCACGCATAACTGCCGGATGCCAGATAGCTTTTCGCCGTTTCCAAATCCGGTTTTTCCACAAATTCTTCTACCTTACGCCATACTTTTCCAGCCTCTTCCACGCTGCGGATATAACCATAGCCGGTCGAGGGAAACGTCGGATGAATCCCGATCGTCACAAGTGCGTCCGTCTCTTCCACTGCACGAACCGCTTCTTTCATCACGCGGGTGTATTCCGCCTCATCACGGATATAAGCGTCCGCCGCAAAAATGCACATCACGCCGTCACCGTATTTATGCAGAATTTCCATTGCCGCATAACCGATACACGCTGCTGTATTGCGCGCCGCAGGCTCTGCCAGAATATGATCTGCCGCAATTCTGCCTGCTGTGCGCTCCTTCATCATCTTTGCCTGTGTCTCATTGGTCACAATAAAAATGTCCTTCTGATCCATCAGGTCATGCTGTCTGTCGATCGTCTCGTTAACCAGAATATCTTTGCCGGACAGGTTTAAAAACTGTTTCGGCTCTGCCTTTGTACTCAGCGGCCAGAAACGGGTTCCGCCCCCGCCTGCCATAATTACGCCATAGGTTTTCATGTTGTATTTCCTTTCTGAAGTGCTGCGCTTCCGTCAGCCCATTCCATGCATTTTTACAAATCCTTTTCGGCTTTTTCCGGATCGCTTCTATTTTGCCGGATCATTTCGACTTTTTGCGGAAGCCGTCCCGAATCGAGTTGCCCCGCAGCTCGATATCCTGTACGATTGGGGATGACGGGAATTTGTTATACCCGATCTGCCCTCTGTCCGTTGGCACATAGATCGTCACACCATCCACCTCGTACATCTCTGCAGATCCATCTACATAATCCTGCTGCCACAGATAATACGGCTCATATGCCAGCTCCCGAACCATCTGTATCAGATTATACCCCTTATAGGTAAAAAATGCTACCAGCAATCCCACAAATGCCCAATATCCGGCATTTTTCAACCATTTACGCCCATTGTGTCCCTGTTCTGAACCAGCCAGCTTTTCCGCCGCCATACAATACAGGCTTCCAAACACCGTCAGCGGCAAAAACAACACATAAAAATATCCGTACCGCACCAGCGGCGCCCCGAGCTGCCAGAAGAAAAAACCGACCACTGCACACAGCTGAAGCAGGGAAAAACACAAGGGCGTAAGATGTGCGACTCGGCGGGCGGGCAAGGGTACGCCGGTTTCCCGTTCAGACACAGCGCTACCCGCATGGAGCGTGACTGTTACCCGGTCTGCTTTGGACGTGTGCGTACCATTATCCACGGACGCAGCGCCGCCCGCACGAGATGCAACCGTCACCCGGTCTGCTCTGACTGCGCGCGCAGCTCCGAGCACCGCCAGCACTGCACTCACCGGGATCGCTGCCCAGCCTGCCAGCACCAGAAGCTTATCGAATCCAGCCTGCGCTGCAAACCAGTTCGGCAGCCACTGCTTCAACGGCTGATCCAGCTGATAAACATTGTAAATCTCCCGCGCATACGCCTGGATTTCCTTTGCGTCGCTGTCCGCATAGCCTTTGGAAATTTTCCAGTCTACCGGAAACCAATCCAAAAACGTAAACGGATAAAACAACCAGCCGGAAATCAGCACATTCCGCGCCAGATACGGAAATGCAATCAGAAGTCCCAGCGCGATATAGCCTGCAATCTGCAGCCATTTTTTCTGCCTAAGCAGCAACACCGCCGGATATAGAACCAGAAGCAAAATTACCGCTGTGGACAGCTTCACCGTCGCCGCATACACCAGATACAGACTCAGCAGCGCGTAAGGCACGGTTTGCTTTTCCCCGATGGGACAGTCCCTTTCCTGCTCCCACAGTTCCACCCAGGTCATTATTACCCAGAATAAAACCAACATTGCAAAATAATCGGACGCCGGGGAAACCATTTCCCGGAACACTGCTATCAGATAAAAGATCCCGCCGATAGATAAAAAATCCGATATTCGCACTTTTTTTCGTTTCCAAAATGCCATAAGCCCTGCCGCGCATTTACACGCGCACAGCAGCGCAAAAAATCCAGCCACGCAGTGCATCGGCCGTCCGATCAGCCACGTCTCGCTAAAGAAGGCGCTGAGTGCAAAGGAAGCGCTGTTGTAACCGAACCGGCTGTGCAGATTCGCAAGCCCCGGCACAACGCCGTACTCTTCGATCCATCGAATTGCCTGTGCATGATACAGTCCCGTATCGTAGTGCATATAGCCCCTCGACGAGCCGTATGCAAATAAAAGCGTCAGACCGGCATACAGCAGCCAGACGGCTTTGTTTTTTTTGCGCCAAAGGCTTTTTGAGTTTTCAAGCCCTTCGTCGCTTCTTTCCGTTTTTTTCTGACATGCCTGTGTTTTCGAAATTTTGAAAAAATCCGCCAAATCCCGACGCAGCAGCATTCCGCCGATGACCGCGGCAAAAACGGCAATCAGGCTTGCCCAGAAGCCAACGCCGGCAAACAGGCTGAAATACTCTGCATACACATTCAATACGAGCAGACCCGCCATCATATAGGTTACTGCGCTATGAATCTGACAACCGCCCTTTTTTCGAAACGGTGCAAGACACGCAAAGCCCATCAGAAACGACAACGTCGCCATATACGCCCATTCCATTAAAATCATTATCATAATTTTGATACCCCTGTCTGATGCATTAAATGTACCATTGCCCCCATTTCATGTCAAGGAAATGGATGTGCTCCATTTTCCGGGTAATTTTCTTGCTTTTTTCCCTCACTGACACTAAACTGAATCCATATACAGATCAAAATCGTAACTGTTCAGTACCCTCACAGATACGCGCAAAAATCCATTCCAAATCGGCTATGCCGATAGGATTTTTGCCTTCTAGTCTGAGTTTTCCTACGGTCAGCGCAGTAAATGCGCAGACCTACTGAACAGTTACTCAAAATCATTCATTGCTTTCCAGGAGGACTCCTATCTTATGACTAATATGACTAATATAATTTCATTCCAGAAGCCCGGTATCACTCGGATTACTGCAGCGTTTTTTGCAGCCTTTGCACTATGCGATATCGGTTCCATCCATCCGGCAGATATTTTTTCTGTCCTGATCTTTGCAGGCATGCTCCTCCTTTTTTCTCCAACGCTGACACAAAGGCTGACGAATATCGGAGCAGCTTCTTCTGTGCTTCCGCGCCATTTTTATCCAATATGCAGACTTCTCGCAGTTCTCTACACCTTATTTTATGCAGCAGCAAAGCATGCTGAACTGTCCGGCAGCTTTGACAGCCGCATATTCAGACTTGCATTCCTGGCGGCTGCGGTTATCGGTCTGTATTTTATATTCTTCCGATTCTGTGAACTGTCCATGCTGTTTCTTGCATCCAGACAGCAGCGGCGTTTTGCCCAAAACACTTTGCAGCAGCCTGATGGTGCATGTCCTGTACCCCCAGCCATATCTGCAGTGCATGCCCTGTCCCGCAAACAGAAGCTGCTCTGTTACTTCGGTCTGCTCTTCTGCTGGCTATTCTGGTTTCTGTACCAGTTTCCCGGTGTTCTGACCCCGGACAGCATCAGCCAGTTTTCCCAGGCTACCGGCCTGATCCCGTTCAGTAACCACCACCCGATCCTGCACACGCTTTTGTTCTCCCTGTTTTACCATATCGGATTTTTTCTGACCGGAAGCATAAACACCGGAATCGCCTGTTATGTATTGTTCCAGATGTGCACTATGGCCGCTATTGAAACCTATACGCTATCCCTCCTCGCAAGATCAGGCGCTTCACGCCTCTGGCTGATTCTGTCTTTTTGTTTCTGGGGGCTCGTTCCATTTCACGCAATTTTTGCCGTAACCGTCTGGAAAGATATTCTTTTTTCCGGATTTATGCTGTTATATCTTTGCTTTTTATATGAACTGCTCTGCAACCCGGATAACCGTCCGGGCATTTGGGCAGGGCTTTCCCTTTCCGGCTTTTTCGTCTGCACCCTGCGTTCAAACGGGCTTTATATCTTCCTGTTCACCCTCCCGTTTGTTCTGTTCGCATTTCGCCGGACATGGAAAAAAATGTTTGCCGTGCAGGTCGGCATACTTCTTTTATCCCTGATCACCACCGGCCCTGTATACACTGCCTGTCATGTTGAGCGCGCTTCCTTTACAGAATCCCTCTCCATTCCTCTGCAGCAGATTGCCTGTGTCGTTTCTAACGGTCGACAGCTGAGCGCAGAGCAGGAAATGCTCATCGATGATGTAGTCGATACTTCCCTGATTCCGGAGTATTACAATCCGGTGATCTCCGATCCCATCAAGGCACTCGTCTCCTACAACCATGCCGATGCGATCATCCGGAATCCTTCAAAATATTTCACCCTCTGGATTCAGCTCGGTATTTCTTACCCGGGCGACTATCTCCAGGCCTTTATCGATCAGACAAAAGGATACTGGTTCCCCGCCCCGGCTGCTTTACGCACGAATGAAGGGATTTCTCCGAACGAAATCGGACTTTCCTGGCCGCATCTTCTGCGGGGTCAGTTTCCGGTCAAAATCAGTGAAATTCTTTTAAAGCTTCCTGATATGCTTCCGGTTTACGGTATTTTGTGGAGCATCGGCGCGTACTTCTGGGCTGTCCTGTATTTTGCCGCATATCAGTTTTTATACGGACAGCGGCGTTTTCTCGTGCTCTTTGTACCGTTTATCGGAACTGTGCTTACCCTGCTTCTGGCAACTCCTGTCGCCTCCGATCTGCGCTACGCTTATCCGCCCATCCTTGCCGCGCCGTTTTTCATTGCGCTGCCGTATTGCCGTCTTCAAACCTCCCGTCTGCAAAAATGAGATGGGAAACGTTGTAAAACTGACAAAAAAAGTGTAAAATAAAAAATCAGGGGATGGCATTTTGCCTAATTTAGTTTCCAAAGAGAAAGAGGTATAGTGTGAAAAATAAGCGTGATCGCTTATTTTTCACACAGCTATTTGTGCCGCAGGCGTCACAAAGTAGCTATGATCGCAGAGCCGAACTGGACGTTCGCCTCGCGATTCCTTCGGCGCAAAGCGCCTGCGGAATGGAGATTTTTATGGACTTTTTTAACGCACTGATTCACAACACGGTTTTTATGTCCGCAGTTACGGGGTGGTTCGCTGCACAGGTCATCAAAACAGTGATTTATACCTGTATCACCAAAAGCTTTGATCCGGAACGTTTAGTCGGAAGCGGCGGCATGCCCAGCTCCCATTCCGCCACTGTCTGCGCACTCGCAACCGCAGCCGGAATGCAATACGGCGGCAGCAGCTTTGAATTCGCCATTGCCGCTATTGTAGCGATTATCGTTATGTATGACGCCAGAGGGGTGCGCCGGGAAACCGGTCTCCAGGCACAGGTCATCAATGAAATGATGGAATTCTGGGAAAAGATGGGGCAGCCGATCTCCTACGAAGAAAAGCTCAAGGAATTCGTTGGCCATACCCCTTTACAGGTGTTTGTCGGCGCGTTGCTCGGCATCCTGATCGCCGTATTGTACGGCCTGTTCCTCGGTTAAATCTTTATCTGCTTGCGCCTTCCTGCATACAACTTTCGTGTCTGTAGGAAGGCGCATCTGCGTTATAACGTTTTTTCCCGTAAAAATCTGCCCTCCTGACACAGAATTTTCACAGTTATTCTGTATAGTGATAACTAAGAAATTTGATGGAGGACATAAAATGAGCCAACAAAAAGTAGACCGTTATAAACAGGAAAAAGCGCATCGCAAAGAACGTCTGGAGAAGGAAAAGAAACGAAAAAAGCTCCTTCGCATCTGCAGTTATTTCGTACTTGCAGTAATCGTACTTGCGATTGCTTTTGCAATTTACCGCCACTATACTCCCAAGACAGAGACGCCGACAGAAACAGAAACCACTGTCGAAAGCGTAATCGAAACAACTACAGCTGAAGAAAGCACTGTAGAAGAAGGCACTGTAGAAGAAAGTACCGCAGCCAAAACAGAGGACACAGATACAGAAAGCACCTCTGAAGAAACCGCTGATATAGAAAGCGCTGTAGAAGAAACAGGTGCGGCTGGCACGGAAAGCACTGCAGCTGATGGGGAAGCAGCCCAGGCGGAAAGCGCTGCTGAGTAAAACGATTATCATGAAAAAACTCCCATTTCCGGTGACAAATGGAGAATGATTCCTTCTTCATTTGCCACCGGAACGGGAGTCTTTTTATTCCTGATAATAGCATGCTCACAGAGCATGCATTACTTTCTTGCTATCAAATACAGGTCACAATACAGCAGCTCTCTGATCTTTTCCATCTTCACATCACCGCCCATTCCATCTGCAACGGCCTGCAGCGCCTCCTCAGTCTGCTCCATTCTGGAAACATATACAAGCACCTGATCCGCCTGCCGGATTGTATCATCCTCCACAGTCGAAACATCTGCAAGGCTCGCAAAATAAATTTCATCATACTGCATCAGCTCCAGTGAATCGTCCCAGATCATCCAGGTCAGGTTGGGATTATAAAAATAAACGACCGGTTTCTCTTTATGCTCCTGCGCAAACGCGATGTTTTTTGTGTCCTCTTCATAAAGAAACAGCACCTTTCCATCCGCCAGCCCTCGAATCTGTCCTGTTGCCAGCACCAGAAATACCGCCAGAAGCACATAGCCGGCTGCTTTATCGTGCACGGACCGTTTTTCCGGAGCAGATGTATCTCTGGTATCGCTGATTTTCCCCGCAGCGCTTTTTACAGCAGTCCCTTTTCTCATAGTCAACACGAAAAGCTTCTGTCCGAGCAGTACAAATATAACCATCATCAGCAGCAAAATCAGCCCGTAGACCGGAATCTGATATCGGTTCGCTTCCTCCGCCGTCAGGAGCGCTGTTTTGGTCACGACAAGGAAATAACCGAGTACTGCTGCCGCCGGAATCCAGAAAACACGCCGTGCTTCCCAGAATGATTCGCGGAAAGCGTCAGCCTGCCGGTTCGAATTTTCCTGCGTGGCTGCGTACTCTTCTGTCTGCTGCCCAGATTTCTGCGCAGTCGCAGCGACAGCTTTCCGTCCGGCTTTCATCCGTCCAATTCCCCAGACCGTCAGCGCCATCAGGACAAGCAGCAGAACAAATCCGTACAGCATCGACCCGAAGGCATATTCATTGAGCAGTCCTGCGAAGAACCGGAATCTTCCAAGCGTATTGCCAAGGTCGAAGAACGCACCCATCGCTTCCGTCCCCCGGTATCCCCGAAAAATATGGCTCAGACACGCCGGATAGCTGACTACGGCAAGTAGCATCGCTCCGATCACAGCAGTCGCATAAATGAGGCAGTCTTTCCATTTCTGCCCCCAGCTTTTCTGCTCTGCACGTTCTAACAGCAGATACAGCTCCATCGCCGCTGCCAGGAAAAACAGATAAACAGCAAAATAGTAATGCGTCAGAAAACCGAGATAAACAACCGCCATCAACGGCAGATAAAAGGAAAACCCGCGTTTTCTCTCCTGCAGGCTTTTTACATGCAGCCAGGTCACGAGCAAAATCCACAGAGCCAGAAGCATATACATTCGAACCAGCATAACGCCGGAATAAACCGCCGGGTTAAAACCATACAGGAGGCACACTCCGAAAATCATCACTCGCGTGATACGCTCCGGAACGTCCGCCGCCGTTACACAGGTCTGCGCTTTCCCACCAGGCGCAGCCGCGCTCCTCAGCGCACCCGTCACAATCCGCCGCGTCAGCTTCGCCAGCACACTCCAGCTCAGAACGAAAAGCACTATATTCAGTCCAATTCCTGACCATTTGCTGAACCTTCCGGGAAACAGCGAGCATACCGTATGCAGCAGCAGATAGTAAAACGGCGGATGCACGTCATAGGTCTGCATGCGCGTAACCGTCCCATACTGAAACCGCTGCCCCGGCAGAACCCGGAATTCGTCCGCAATCTCGCTGCCCGGCTTCCACTCCCGGTCGGTCGGCACCAGACCGATCGACACGTTGGAGGAATAATAGGAATAATATTCATCATAATGGAACCCTGCTTTTTTACTTCCAAAATAAAAAATCGCAATCAGCTGCACCAAAAGCAGCATACCAAGGATCAGATACCAGTTTCGTTTCTTCACATTCCCTCCTGCCCGCAGACGCAGATTTACGTTCTGCAGTTCTATCATACGTTGTTTTTTGATAAACATTTCTTTTTATAATAGTACCATGTTCTATTTTAATTTATTTTTCTGCATAACTCAAGAAAGCATTCTATTGTCATGAATTCAGTTCGTCCATGCCATTCTGCAGACACGTTCGAAGGAAGCAGAACAGTTCGTGGATATAGCCTGTATCCCGACTATCTTCCACCTTTCAAAGAACTCTTAAAGGATCTGAGTGAGGCTTTATCGTATACAGGAATAATTAAGATTTAATATCGTTTTATGTAGTGACAAACCAATTTTGCTACGCTATAATTGTTACAGTTGTGTGACGCAGAGACGCTTCACACTTTTTTGCGCGGGCAGTCGGATATCCTGTGTATGGATTTCCGTTTCCCGCATTCGACGATTTATAAGAAAGAGAGGAACCAAAATGAAGAAACTGGCTGTATTTCTGCTGACCGGTCTGACATGCGCATCCATGCTGTTCGGCTGCGGAAGCAAAAATGACACCGTAGAAACCGTTCCGGTAGCTGAGGTGCAGGAAAGCACTGCCGCTCCTGCTGAAACAGAATCTGAGACGGAAATTGTGACGGAAACCGAAACTGCACAAGTCGAAACAGAAAACGCAGGAATAT
>ERZ772818.1774-NODE-1774-length-17993-cov-3.767533_pt1 | contig 17993 bp, 15 predicted proteins | sample MGYA00580837_ERZ772818 | MGnify/ENA primary metagenome ERZ772818 (study PRJEB29015, sample SAMEA2737671) | human gut metagenome | biome: human gut; feature: human-associated habitat; material: faeces | place: China | collected 2012 ...
ATATCAAAGAAATGGCACGAAACCTTATCGAAACGATCCTTGGGAGTAACGGTCGGACAAGGCATATTGACTGAACGAACACCGTTTCCATGACCATAATAGGATGATAGAAGGTCTACTGAAATAAGAGCGTGATTATCCTTCGTTTTAATTGTATGTGCAGGTCCCAGGATAGAAATGTTCTTACTTTCCGGATGACCACTGAAATATTTTGACAAAAACTGAACATTCTTCATGCCCGGAATATGTCCGGATATTTCTGTTTGTAATTTCAGAAAAGCACGTTTTTTTATATATTTCTCTTTCCCCCCAGCTACAAATTTTATTAAACCAGCTTTATGCCGGTCAAGGGTATTAGGGGAAAGTGGACAAGAACGGTCAAAAATACTTTTACCTTCATCATTAAAATCCAATACCTCCTTAACCTCTTTCCACCTCTTCAAAGGACCAAACAACGTATGTTGTGCTTCTTTGGAGTGTGTCGGTTCAGGAAATACTATTGGTAAACGTTTCTTTGCAAAAATTCCAAAGAAACGTTTCCGACTAGTATAAGCCCCATAATCTGCTGCATTCAGTGTTCGATAATCAAAACCATATCCACAACTTTCCACTTCGTTAACCCAGCGGTTATAATATTCACCTTTGCGTAATGGGTCAGGAATCATTGTCGGCAGATATTTGATTGTAGCATTTTTGCCCTTACCTTCTTTTTTTATTGTAAGCGGACAATATTCATACCCAGTTCCGGAATCTCGTTTTATTTTCACAATCAGCGGACCCCAGTCCATAAATTCCATCACATTTTCGATTTGTAAGAAGTCCGGATCAATCGCTTTTATATATCTGATAAGGTGTTCAGCCAAGGTACGGCTATCTGCATCCCGACTTACTCCCCCTTTTGCCTTGGAATGATTCGTGCATTCTAAACTTGCCCAAACTACAACAAAAGCATTAACAAATCTCTTACGCATCAAATTGATGTATTTTACAAGCTGGGTAAGATCCAATTTGCGAATATCCTCAGTAAGATGAAGAGCCTCCGGGTGATTCGCCGCATGACTGGCAATCGCGTTAGCATCGTGGTTCACACAGGCAATCACCCGAGCACATGGATTATTTTGATATCTGGCAGTTTCTACACCAGTACTCGTTCCACCGGCCCCACAGAACAAATCGACATAAATCAGTCGGATCAAATCATCCTGCCCCCCTTTAGAATAAACTCTATGTAAATAATCTAGCTCGGATTTTTCCATAACCTTTGCAATTTTATTTGTTTCATCACTATCCTCTAAACAGATAATTTCATTAATTTTGTTTGCGATAATTCACATTTGTCTATAAATTTGAAGTGAAAACATTTTTATTTATATGATTACACCTGAAATCAAAGACGAAATACCCGGTCAATTCATTTCCTCTGGGATGCGTTTCACTATCAATCTCAAAATGCACTGTCATAATTTCAATATTCCTTTTGATGAATTCGACGCAATTTTGCGGCAATTCGAAAAACTCAATCTGCTTAAAGCTCAAAGATATATAGGTGGAACTGCTCATATTACTCTCAATGCAGAGGCTCACGATTTCTTCAACAGAGGTGGTTTTGCCGTTCAAGAAGAAATCCTGAAAGCCAACCTTAATAAATTAGGACTTGAACTTGAAGCTCTTTCCAAAGAACTTGGCCCAAAGTATCTTGAAAAAGCCTCCACGCTCACGAGTCTGATCAGTAGTGCAACATCCATTATCAAATTCTTTGGATGAACATAGCTCATCAAGCCAATTCTCAAAATCCCGGAAAACTGATTTTTCCTTTCCACGTAGCCAATATTTTTGACTATCGCGATAGATTTCTTCCCCATTCACCAAAATTATTCTCTCCCCTTTATCTTCGTGGCTTATAAAAAAGATTTCAACTTTAACCTTAATTTCCTCCATAGCTTTCAATTATTTATTCGTCTTTTACTTATCCCCTAAACAGGGGATTTTGTTAATTTCGTTTGCGATAGTTTATTTTTGTTCATATATTTGAACTCAGAAATAGACATCAAAAGCGAGGTTTATTTCTGTTTACAAATATAGAGCTTTGCTCATCGAAAACAAATTTTTAATGAACATTTTTCATTGAAAATCCTTGAATACTATTTATATGACTGTAAAAGAAAGACTTAAATCATTTATTGATTATAAAAAAATATCTGTCAGAAGTTTTGAAAGACAGTGCAATCTTTCTTATGGATATGTAAATAATATCCGAGTATCTATACAACCAGACAAAATAACGAGCATTGCACTTCATTTTCCAGAATTAAATACAGGTTGGTTACTCACTGGCGAAGGTGAAATGCTAAAATCTAATTTTACCCAATCCGATGTTCGTAATATCGATACTCAAAATATGAACTGGATTCAAATTCCATTCATCCCGGTTCATGCTCGAGCAACATTTGCTGAGACATTTGAGACTGAAATCCATGAACTATCAACTTTAACCATTCCCCGGCTTCCAGGTATCAACTACGAAAATGGAAAAGTATTTGAAGTTGACGGTGACAGCATGGACCCAACCCTGATAACCGGCGAACAGGTATTTTGTGAATATGTGGATCCGGCAGATTGGAAATATATTACTGGCCCTGTAGTTATTGCCTTCGGCAACAACATGATCGTTGTGAAACGAATTAAAGAAAACAACTTGGCCAATGGCGAATTAACTCTCTGGTCTGACAACGAAATGGGAGGTAAACTCACCCTCCACACCGAGCAGGACCAGATTCGGAGGATGTATAAAGTGCGTTATACTGTATATAAACCGATAAGATAGATATTATTTAGACATCATAAATTCAGCTAAACCACAATTAACCATGAAATTTATCATCACCATCGTTTTAACTTGTGTCATATTTTCCTTGTATGCTCAGGAAAAATATAATGATCCCCTTTACCCAGAATCTAATACAGTCAATGCTACAAATTTTAAAATTGATAACGGTTCCTTAGTTTGGCAAAAAATTTATGAATCTAAATTAACTCCTGTAGCTATTGTCAAAAAATTGAAAGCAGATGGGAAAATTAAGAATATTGACTTTTCTGAAAATCTATTAACCGGAGAATTAAATATTCCTGCCGATTATAAAAATGCAGGATTTTCAGAAATGTCTACCCCAATGTACATTTCAAGAAACGATATTTTATGCTCCGTCACAATCAATTTTAAAGAGAATCGATATCGAGTAACTTTAAAAAATATAAGATTAAAAACAACTCAGGAAGATCCTTTGAGCAAAGTTGGTGAAACAGCCAATTTAGACTCCTACGCCTTAAAGAAGAAGAATAGTGAATTTAAAGCTCAATTTTTAAACGTTCCAGATAAAATATATGATTATACATTTAATCAGGTTTTTGAAATAGAAACAAAAACAGAAGATGATAATTGGTAATTCTATCAGTATTTCAATATTTTAACGTGAAATTTGTAGTATAATCACTATAATAGTAGTATATTAGGAGTAATATATAAATAATCAGTCATGGAAAATGCAAAATTACTAGCCTTTGAATATATTATCAATAGGTTAATTGCGTGGTATATAGAAATAAAACAGACAGATACTGAAACAGCTTTAAAAAATTTCAACAAACTAAAGTTATTCAAATTACACTTTTTCGTTGCTGCAGTAAATTCTAATACCGATCAAACCCCGGATTTACTAGATACATTTGATAGATTTTATGCATTGCCTTATGGGCCTGTCGAAGGTTCTATATATGATCATCTTAATGAGCTTAACTTCTATTCTATATATAATGATCATGTTGAAATAAAAGGAAAAGAACCTGACTTCGCTGGTTTAAATCTGCTCGTAAATAAACAAATAGATTCTGCTATTCAAGCTTTAAGAAAAAAAAATGATAATCTTGTTGCTCTTCCAGCGTTTGAGTTAGTAGAAATTAGTCATAAATGGCCTGTATGGAAGTTATTATATGCACACGCTCTAAAAGAAGGACGTAGAAACGAATCAATGCCAGGTGAATTGATCAGAATAAGTTCTAAATTCTATGAATAAACATGTGTGAATATTTTAATAGAGTAAAAACGGATTTAGAGGAACTTCAAAATTTCGTTGCAGAAACTTTTAAAAATAAAGAGAAAATTGAAGTCGCAAAAAAGTCTACAAAAGGAACAAAAGCGCGAGCTGCTGAAGAAGCTAAAAACAAACAAAATCTGAGTATTATTAGCCATTTTGCTAATACAGGAGAAAACATTTATAAGAACTTAAATCTTTCTGTGATTAATGGCTCTTATGTGCAAAATGAAAATTTTGAAGATAAGATTAGAGAATGTTATAAACTGATAGATAATATCAAAATAACAATACCAGAATCTGAAGAAATCATTGATCAAATCGATGGATTTTTCTGTAGAATTTTGCTTCATAGTTTAAAACAATATCATTATTTTGCTCATTCTTTTCAAGTATCTATAACAAGTCCTGATAAACTTTTTCTTTTATCGGATATAGAAGAAGAAAAGAAAAGAAAAAACAACATTGCAACAGATTTAGCAGTATTAGAACCGTTTCATGATATTTTTTATTATAATATACTGATCTCTTTTATTGATAAAAATTTCTCTTTAAATACTGACACATTAAGAGAATTGCTAGATATTGTTCACAAACTTAAAAACAATAAATGCAATGAAGAATTTCAGATATATTGTGAAATACTTATTGATAAATGCACCCTCCTTATTTTAAAATTTAGATTAAAATATGATAATGAAGATTTATTCAAATCTTTACTTATTTCTCATGACTTTACCGATGAAGAGTTTAATCCTAATAATCTTAAAACTGAATATTTAAAATCTTTTCAAGATATTATCTCCAAACTATACAGTAAAGATAACGAAGAAAGCCATGAATACTTTAATTCTTATTTTCAAAAAAATCAAAATAAAAGAAATCTAACATTTACAGATTATTTCATCTATATTCGGTACTATTCCAAAGTCGAAAAAAATATCAAAGAGATTGATGAATTAATTAAACAATTTGAGAATCAATATGGGAAAAGCATAGTTTCTAAATTTGACAAATTTAGTTATAATATTTCCATAAATTATCTTTATAATAATAGAATATCATTCTTAACAACAGAAAAAACAGATATAAACAGGATAGATAATTTATTTAAAGAAATACAACAACTTCAAACAAGAACTGGTATAAAAAATTATTTCCCCTTTTACAAAATCGCTCGTTACTACAGTGATTTTATCAACAGAAATATTAACGATAAAAAAGGTAATAAAAACCAGATAAATGATGCCTTAACAAAATTACAAACAGCTATTACACTTATTGAAAGAAATCTCGAATGGACAGCCAGACTTTCAATTCGCCCTTTCCAACCAAATTATGACGCTTGTTGTGCAAATACAAAAATAGGAGAAACAAATTTCAATATATTTATAGCATCAGCTTATGTCGTTCCTGTAAATTATACTTACTTCCAAAAAGAATTAGAAAAATTAAAAGAAGAATACCTAGTTCATAAATCTGTTGTAAAAATAAATGAATTTGTAGAAGCGACTCTCTCTAAAGAACACGCTGAGATTGAAGAGGCATTAAAAAGAGAGCATGATTATGTTGAAGAGGCACATGATGAAGCTAAAGAAAGTCAAAAAAATAACATTCAGATTCTTTCAGTCTTTGCGGCATTAGTAATATTCGCAGCAAGCAATATACAGGTATTCAGAAGCGTTGAAACTTTAAAAGAGGCTGTTATTTTCATGTTAACATTAGCTTATTCATTGTGTCTTTTTGCTATTGTTATATGGTTTATTGTAAGCTATAAAAAAGTGAAAATGTCACTAGCACACTACTTCTTAATAGGAGCTCTATTTCTAGGATTACTTTTCAGTGGCTTGGCAATATTTACCAACTGGGGAGATACCCCTATTACCTTCCCTCAAACAAATAATAAAAATAAAAAGATAGACTTAAATATTGACACAATACTCCCTCAAAACGCTTCTCAAGTAAATATAGGAACAACAACAACTCCTACTGTAGAAAATAACAAAGCAAATTTTCAGACACCACCTCTAAGAGAACAAAAGCAAACTACAAAGAGCCTAAAACAATACTAACCAATAGCAGGTAAATATGTTTTTATTCCAACATTCATTCCAACAAAACCCACATAATATTGAATATCAGAAATAAAATCAACACACACATACTCCCGCCTCGAGTACAATTAACAATCAAAGAGTTAGATCAGATCTAACTCTTTTTTATTACTATTTTATTTGTTTCAGGAAGTGATCCAAAACACATTATCCCTTCTATTCTCATTTCACAATAACAATTCCCCCTCCCGACAGAATCGTCAAGGGAAGTTCTTTATTTTTACTCAAAGTCACTTCCCGGGTATAAACATTACGTTTCAGGTCGTCATTATAAAGGGTCACCCGATTGCCTTTGGCAAACATCGGAAGTTGTATTTTCAGCTTCAACGGTTCTTTTTGGGCATTCACCCCGGCGACATACCATTTATCCCCATGTCTGCGAGCCAGAATACAATATTTCCCCGGATAGCCGTCGATAAATACAGTCTCATCCCAGGTAACAGGTACTTGTTTCAGAAAATCCAGGCAAATTTGGGAAGCATCGGTCAGATTATTAGGGGCCAAAGCAAAATTCTGTATCGGATTCTGAAACAAGACGGTAGTAGCCAACTGGAAAGCATCTGTTGTCCGGCGGATATTACCTCCATCGTTGGTACGATTCAAGCGTTTATTAAGGAAACAGCCTCCGAATTCCATACAACCGACACTATTCCGGATAAACGGATGCAGACAGGCATTGAAAGCCTCCTCATCACAAAAATGCTGCTGGAAAATCAGGTTCTCGGAAGCCAGTACCGCCTCACTTCCCACATAATTTGGATACATTCGCTCCCACCCCCTGGGCAAAGTGCAACCGTGAAAAATAACCATCAATCCACAATCATCCGCATCGCTCAGAATAGCTTCGTACAACCTCATAGTCTCCTGCTTATCTCCTCCGAAAAAGTCTACTTTAATTCCCTTCACTCCCAGACTTTCGAGCCACCTCATTTCCTGCTTACGGACAATCGGATTGTCCATACAATTCACAGGACTTTGAACAATATCGTTCCAATATCCGCTGGAACTATACCATAAAAATATATCTACCCCCTTCCTATGGGCATAATCCGCCAAAGACTTCATCTTTTCCCGGCCGATCGTCCGATCCCACCAGTTATCTATCAATACATATTCATATCCCATTGCAGCTGCCACATCGATGTACCTCACCTGATCCTCATAATTGATACTTCCATCCTGCCACAAAATCCAGCTCCAGGTTCCACGCCCGAAACGATAATCGTGAACCGTTTCGTAAAGTGGCTCCACGACGTCCCAAATGACTGTCGTTTCCACAATAGGCTTCAGATTATCCCCTACAGTAATGGTACGCCAGGGAGTTGTACCGGGCAAAGCCAATCCCGGGGCTACCGTTCCATTCCCATTATTCTCTTCGGGCATCGGAAAATCAAGGATATATAATCCACCTTCTCCGGCATCACTCAAACGAGAACCACAATAGCGGCTGTCCACACCCGTCTCACTGATCAAAGCCCAACCATCACAACCAATACGAAAAAGGCAAGGAAAAGTATAACCATGTCCATATCGAGAAGGTTCGTTCATCGGAACATCCACCCTATACTCCTCCTCATAACTGGGTTTTGTACGCATCCATCCGATCATGGCATCACTTTGCGGACACAGAAAAGTAGTCGTATATGCCGGAAAATCAAAACCCGTCGCTTCTTTTTCCACCACACAACTTCCTGCCTCCTTTCGGGGAATTACATATCGGAAAGCGATATCGTTATTACTCACCCGGAAAACGACATCTATCTCCTGCTTATCAGCATTCGCAAAAGTACAAATCAACTCATTCGCCTGATAGTGTATCTCTGATTTCTTGATCTTGTTCTGAGTATATGTTTTATCGATCCGACTTGTCTTTTGCCCAATCCAATTCATATTCCGGCTAAAATCCCCGATATCGGTCACCACCCCCAAAGGGGAATCTTCCAGCATTATCTTTTCTTTGTAAGTGACAGAATATACCGGTTTTCCCTGCTTCAAGGCCACATTCACTTTCAGATGAGAGTCAGGTCCAATTACCTCAGTCTGCTGAGCCCATACCGGAACGGCAATCCATACCAGCAAGCAGTATTTCAGATATTTTTTCATGTCTTTAAAATAATTTACATGCAGGACAAAGATAATATCTCCGCTATACAAAACAAGGATTAATCCTTATAAATTAACGTAACAGTATTCTATACACTTTAATTTTCCGGTATATTGATCATTTTGTCATTACTTAGAACTGTCAAAATGGCAAATATCGGATATGGCATAAATTTTGTAATTAACAAATAAAAAGTATAATGAATTATCAATATTAAATATAAAAAACAATGATTTCTGAAAAACTACAAAATGCGATCAATGAGCAGATTACTGCTGAAATGTGGTCTTCTAACCTGTATTTGTCCATGTCTTTCTATTTCGCTTGCGAAGGTTTTGACGGCTTTGCCCATTGGATGAAAAAACAATCTCAGGAAGAACTGGAGCATGCCTATACCATGGCTGATTACGTTACAAAGCGGGGAGGAAAAGCCAAAATAGATAAAATAGACGTTGTTCCTCAAGGGTGGGGTAGTCCTTTGGAAGTATTCCAACATGTCTATGAACATGAATGCAAGGTTTCAAAAATGATCGACAATCTGGTTTCTATCGCTTCTGCAGAAAAAGACAATGCAACCCAAGACTTTCTGTGGGGATTCGTACGCGAACAAGTTGAAGAAGAAGCAACAGCACAAGGAATTGTCGACAAATTGAAAAAAGCCGGTGATACAGGTCTTTTGTTCATCGATGCCCAACTGGCTAAGCGATAAAGACCTCAGCATAAAAAACTGCCTGAATGATGAAGTGCGCCCTAAAAGTCGAACAAGAATTTTTAAGGCGCACTTTAAAGTATCAGACAGCTTCGTCTTCCTTATACACATCGGTTACTTCATCTTTTCAGATACTCGTATCAACTATATGGGAATAAAAACAGAAGGTTATTCGTAAACTTTACTTTTTACAATCACATTTACAGATGATGACCGGAGCCTCGGGGAAATCGACGGGAATCCAGGTGGCATTATTGAGGTAATTGGTTATAGTCGTCATACCGACCAGCATGACCAAATCAACCAGACAAGCATCCGTATATCCGGCTTGATAGAAACGGCCGATCATCTCAGGGCCTACCTTGCCCCGATTCGTAACCAGCTCACAAGTAAAATCCACTAAGGTATCCAACTTTTCATCCCAAGTGACATTTCCTTTACGGATCGCTTCGATTTGCTTATCGCTCAAACCGGCCTCTTTAGCCAAAGCCGTATGCGCTGCCAAACAATAAGGATTCTGATTTACCTGACTAGTCACCAAATGAATCGCTTCCGTCTGAATTCGGTCAAATACCGTAGAAACATCCATAAAATCCATAAATCGTTTCAAGGCAGTTTCGGAACGGGTCATGAAGGCATACACATTCGGAACAAAACCCATCGACTGCTTTAATGCAAATAGCAATTTACGATCATGTTCCAATACTTCTTCCATCCGGGGTACTTTAAATTCTCTTCTCATCAGTTTTATTTTTGGGGATTATACGAAAATTGAAAAATAAAGTTGAATTTTTACCGCAATATGGAAACTTTTAAAATTGCTTTACGTTTATTTCACAGATAAAACATACCATAAATTGGGAGAAAAGGAAAAAAGAACGGTACCCGCAGGTATCCACAAACTTAATGTACGTTAAACGACAAAGGAATATGCTAAACTAACCCAACCAATAGTATCGTACAGATACATACGACAGAAACCGGAAATTATTCCGGTTTCTTTTTTTCCTGCTTCAGAAATATTTTCTTTAAATTACTTACCTTTGTATTCAATACATTATACTGCAACCATGAAAAATAAAAACATACTGATTCTGATTATTTCCTTCATCATTTTGCTCGTTGCCTGCTCGGCTCTGTCTATGAGTGCGGTAGCCAGTAATTACCGTTACACCTGGGTAGCCATGAACCCTTGGAATGGAGTCGAAGGTATTGCCTTTACCGTGGGTTATTTTTTGCATACCGGCAAAACCGTCAGTATGCTGATTACAATCGGCTTACTCCTCGTAATCTGGTGGCGGCTCTACGCTCTTATTCACCGGACCTTCATCAGATAATCTTCATCAGGAAGTCAATACATCACTCATGCACATTGATAAATTCATTTGTTTTGTGTAAGTTTGCAACTTCTAAAAACGACAGAGATCGGGTCATTTGATCATCCGGTAATTTCGTGATTCAGTAATTTAGCAACTCATCTATTATGAGAAAAGACGAAAGATATAACAAACGTGGTGTGTCAGCTTCCAAGGAAGACGTCCACAATGCGATAAAAAACATCGACAAAGGAGTATTCCCCCGGGCTTTTTGCAAAATCGTACCGGATTATCTGGGAGGAGATGAAGCTTATTGCAACATCATGCATGCAGACGGAGCAGGAACAAAGTCTTCGTTAGCCTATATGTATTGGAAAGAGACCGGAGATCTCTCCGTTTGGAAAGGAATTGCCCAGGATGCACTGATTATGAACATAGACGACCTTTTATGTGTCGGTGCAGTAGACAATATTCTGTTATCTTCCACGATCGGCCGGAATAAAAACCTGATCCCGGGAGAAGTCATTGCTGCCATTATCAATGGAACAGAAGAATTACTGGAAGAATACCGGAAACTAGGTGTAAGCATCTATTCTACAGGTGGGGAGACAGCCGATGTCGGTGATCTGGTACGCACGATCATTGTAGATTCAACAGTTACTTGCCGGATGAAACGGAAAGATGTCATCGACAACGCCAACATTCGCCCGGGAGATGTCATTATAGGCCTTTCTTCGTACGGACAGGCTACTTATGAAACCGAATATAACGGCGGAATGGGTTCTAATGGCTTGACTTCGGCCCGTCATGATGTATTTGCAAAATATCTGGCTCAAAAATACCCCGAAAGTTATGACAATAATGTACCGGAAGAATTAGTATATGCAGGGAAATGCCTATTGACGGACTGTGTCGAGGGAGTAGGTATGAATGCAGGAAAATTGGTTTTATCTCCGACCCGTACTTACGCTCCGGTAATAAAACAAATTCTGGACAAATACCGTTACCAGATTCATGGGATGATTCACTGTTCAGGAGGAGCCCAGACTAAAGTGATGAATTTTGTCGAGAATATGCATATTGTAAAAGACAATCTTTTCCCCGTACCTCCTTTATTCCGGTTAATCCAGGAACAATCGGGTACGCCTTGGGAGGAAATGTACAAAGTGTTCAACATGGGTCATCGTATGGAAGTTTATGTCGACGAGGAATTGGCAGAAGAAATTATCGCTATCTCAAAGAGTTTCAATATCGATGCCCAAATCGTCGGTCGTTGCTACGACAATGACGAAGGCGAAGGAAATAAGCTTACCATACTCAGCGAATTCGGGAAATTCATATACTGAACGGTAGGTTTGATTCGTAAATTTTATATATAAAACGAAAGGATGCCCGTAATAGAGCATCCTTTTATCATTCCTTCAAATCTTCCCGCATTTGCAGCAAAGTATCCATTAATAACGGAATATTCTCCTTTACTGTATTAAAAATAACATCTGCATCCACTTCAAAATAGTGATGTACAATTATATCACGCATTCCCATCACTTCACGCCATGGTATTTGTGGGTAATAAATGAGCAAATTGCCTGCTGTTAATTTATCCAGATTCTTTATACTTTCACCAGTAGCAATCAATTTCATACAAACTCCATCCAGTAATAAAGTTCCTGTAGCAGAATCCAGAAAATCATTAGTACAATGAATATTTTCAGTTCGTTGCTGAATGACTTCCAGAGATTCTATCACTTTGTCAAGCAAATGCAAAACTTTTACATCATACATAAATAGCTTCCTCTTGAATGGTTTGCTTTAATACCTCATCCATTTTTTCACGCACACGAACCAAATCTACCGGACGTCCCAATAAAGCTTCTAATTCATATTTGATACGAACTAATGTAAACAACGTAGGCGCCTCTCCTTCATAGCAAATATCAATATCACTATTTTCAGTCTGTTCCCCCCTGGCAACACTCCCAAATATCCCCATGCGTTTAATGTGATAAACAGAAGCATGGGTTTGCATGTAGACTGCCAGTAGTTGTATATATTCATTGATAGATTTCATAAAATATCATCTGGTTCATATTCACAAATATAAGAATTATCTGACAGTTAGACAATATGTTTATTCAGCCTGTTTTTCTTTTTTATAAAACTACAAAATCGTCTACTCTGTCAATTCGGGAAATTTATATACTGAACGGTAGGTTTGATTCGTAAATTTTATATATAAAACGAAGAGGGTAACTAAAAAGTCAGATGACAGATAAGTCACCCTCTTTCTTATTATTGTGGTAAGATATGGAAGGATTTATAAAAATTTATAAACTTTATGGACTTTATAAACTTTCGACTGATTTAATCGAACATTTTTTTTGTCACTTTTTAATAAGTGTTTCTTTTACAAGAATAGATCGCTAATGGGTTTACATTTAATAATAAATACAATGCCTATGAAAAAGAGCCGTTTTTCTACATGAGTGGTGAAATCGTTTGCTGGTGTTATGCAAACGTTTTTGTACCTGAAAACATATTTTGAAATCAAAACCAAATCAGTTTATGGAAAAATTTGTCAAGAATTTAAAAAGGGGAGGTCTACCGACCCGGTGTTGGCTTTATATGCTGATACTTCTTTTATCATTTGGATTGCCTGCAAGTATATTTGCTCAGACAGATCTGGTAAAGGTGACTGGAACAGTGACGGATGAAACGAATCAGCCTGTTCCTGGCGTGAATGTATTGTTGAAAGGAAGTTCGAATATTGGGACTGTGACGGATATTGAAGGAAAGTACACGTTGAATATACCCAAAGACGCTACTTTGATTTTCAAATTTGTCGGCTATAAGACGACAGAGGTGGCGGTAAACGGAAAAACAACGGTGAACCTGAGTATTCAGCCGGATGTCAAGCAGTTGGAAGATGTGGTTGTAATCGGTTATCAGGCGATTAAGAGAGAGAAATCGACTGCTGCAATCGCCAGTGTGGCCGGGGAAAAGATTGAGAATATTCCGGTCCCCAGTGTGGAAATGGCTTTACAAGGAAAAGTGGCCGGTTTGAATGTGTTGAATATTACCGGAGAACCCGGTGCAAAGGGGATTGTCACTTTACGTGGGAATACCAGTATTGCCAGCCAGGATTCGCGAAGTACTCCTTTGTATGTGGTGGATGGAATTGTGATGGACGAAGGCGACTTAGGCCAGATCGACCTGACGGGGACTAACCCGATTGCCGGGATCAATCCCAATGATATCGAATCGATCGATGTGTTGAAAGATGCTTCGGCATCGGCCATTTATGGAGCCCGTGCGGCTAATGGGGTAATTATCATCAAAACCAAAACTCCGAAGGCAGGTAAACCTCAGGTTCGCTTGAACGGCTATTATGGGGTGGCTATGAAACCGACAATGCGTTCGACTTTGGTTGGTACTGCCGAACGCCATTTAAAGATGGATCTGATTTATCAGTATTTAGGAAAGCCGGGTATGGAGAATGTCAATTATTGGATTACCGATAGTTTGAATCCGGCCTTCAATAATCATACCGACTGGCAGTCGAATGTAATCCAGAAGGCCCGGATTCAGAATTACGATGTCAATGTGTCGGCTTATGGAGAGAAGACCAGCTATCGGTTGTCTTATAATTTTTATGATGAGGAGGGTACGGTTATCGGTACCGGTTTCACCCGGAATACGGCATCGCTTTATTTAAATGCACGTCCCTACAGCTTCCTGAATCTGACCGGAAATATCCGTTTTTCGGAGATGTCGCGAAAGAAAACGAACGGTAGTATCAATATTTTCTCTACCTGGAGCTTCCCTTCTTCGTTTTTCAAACTGACGGACGAAGACATAGAAAATTTTAAAGGGAATAATCTGGATGAATTGGATAAAAATCTCAACCGGGATTTATATGCTAATTTTCAGGCAAATATCGATTTTACACCCTACTTGAAGTGGACGACTTCTTACTCTTTCGGTTATAGTACAACGCGGAACGATTATTTCATCCCTTCCTACCGCAATGATGGAAATGCATATGCTACTTCCAGCAGTGGATCGGTGAAGAGATGGGAAATAGAAAATTATATTCAATACCTACGGTCATTTAAAGAAACACATAATCTTTCCGTATTGTTCGGACAAGGAGCTGAATACTCTTATATCGACAATTTGTGGGGGGAAGGGAATTATATTGCATCGAATTCTATACAGACGATTCAGGGAGTTGTATCTAAAAACTCCAATGCTTCTTCTTCGATCGAAGAGCGTGCCCGTTTATCCTGGTTTGCCCGTTTGAGTTATGATTATAAAGACAAATACCTTTTTTCTGCCAACTGGCGTATGGACGGTTCTTCCCGTTTCGGTAAAGATAACCGTTGGGGACATTTCCCTTCGGTATCGGCAGGATGGATTATCACTAAAGAGTCGTTCTTTCCGGAAAATCAGGTGACCGACTTCATTAAGATTCGGGGTAGTTACGGTATTACGGGAAATGACCCCGCCGGTTTTTACGATGCTTACCGGGCTTTAACCACCAACGTGGACTATCGGGGGGGGAGTGGGATCACTTCCTATAATGGTTCGGGGACGATTGCTTATGACTTCGGCTCTGCTGTAACTTCCAGAGAATTAGGTTGGGAAGAGTCGAAACAGATGAATTTCGGATTGGATGCTCATTTCCTGAATAAGCGGATTATATTAACGGGAGATTATTATATCCGGGATTCGGAGAGTATGATTTTCAATTATGCTCTGCCGGTCACCACCGGATATACAGAAGCGAAAAACAATCTGGTATCCGTTCGGAACAGCGGTGTCGAATTACAATTGAGTCTGGATTTGCTTCCGCACAATTGGGATTGGTCGTGGACGATCGATGCGAATATCGCCATGAATAAAAACCAGATCAAAAAATTGCCGAACGGCAACCGGAGTATTGTCACCGGATCTCCCTGGATGGAGTGGATTCTGACGGTGGGACGGCCCTTGTATGAAATTACCGGATGGAGAAGCAATGGAATATATGCCACTGACGACGATGTGCCTGTCGATCCGCTGACCGGTAACCGGATGACCTTCTTCGGTACGACTATGCAGGCCGGAGATATAGCTGTCGCCGATCAGAACGGAGATTATAATATCGACTATAATGACAAAGTATCTCTGGGAAATCCGGATCCGAAATATTATGGCGGTATCAATACGACGGTGCGCTGGAAAGGAATTTCATTGGGGGTGTTTTGTAACTATGTGATCAAACGTACTTTCTGGAATGGTTTCTTGTCCGATCGGATGAACGGTGGGGTTTATTCTGCCGGTGGATGGGGAAATGTTTCCGGGCCGGCATTGGATTTCGGTGGATTGAAATACTATACAACACCGGGACAACAGGCTGACCTGCCCACTTTGATCGCAACCAATCATATGGACAACCGGCATATCGCCCATGAGATCTATACCGATAACGGAAGCTTTTTCCGGGTGAAAAATATTTCGATGAGTTATGAGTTTCCGACAGCGCTGGTGAATAAAATCAAATTACAGCGTCTGAGAGTGTACGGATATATGGACAACGTATGGGTATTCTCGAAGAGTAAGACTTATCCCGACCCGGAAAATATCAATACCAATGGTTATGCCAATGGTTCGGAATATCCTCTTCCTCACAAGTTTACTTTGGGTGCAGAGATAACCTTTTAATTCGTAAAATTTGAGACCTATGAAGATGAAATTTAGATATTTAGTAAATTCAGCGATGCTATGGACAGCATTGGCATTGGGATCTTGTGCCGATTTCCTCGACCGGGAGCCGTACAGCGAGCCGGTGGACGAAAGTTATTGGAATAGCGAGGAAGATGTGGAAGCGGCGGTTGCCGGTGGATATGGCTTGTTGAGGGCAGCTTTGGCCAATCATTCGGCTTATTATGCTTATGGAGATATTGCCGGTACCAATGTATTCAGCAAATTCGAGTATGAAGATGAAGACTGGAATCAAATGAATCAGTTTAAACTGGATTATGCGATTGCTGCCAGTGAAACCTATCGGCCCTTGAAGCAGTTGCGTAATTATCAACTGTTCTATCGGGTCGTCAATCAATGTAACCGGGCTTTGAAAAAGGTCGGGCAAATGAGCGACGAGGTTTTCGATGATGGGGAGAAGGAGAAGTATATCGGGGAATTGTACTTTTTGCGTGGATATACTTATTTTTATATGTACCGGATTTGGGGTGAGCTGCCTATCGTGACAACTTCTCCGGATGATGTCATCAATGCGGATTATGTGGCCCGTTCGCCTTTAGCCGATGTCGCTGCTTTGATTTACAGTGATCTGGAGGAAGCACGTGTTCGTTTACCCTGGGAGTATGAAGATAATGCCAATTTTGCCGTGCGTGCCAATAAAGGAGTCGTATTCGCTACCTTGGCACATATGGCGGCCTGGGATCGCGATTATGCCAAGTGCGTGGCGGCTTGTGACTCTGTTTTGAATAGTGGCGTATATACTTTTGAAGCTCGTGAAACCCTGGAAAATATTTATAAAAATGATTCCAAAGAGTTGATATTCCAGTTGTTCTTCAATTCGGAAGAAGAAGCTCCCGATGCTTCTTCCGGTATCCAATACACGACGGTATTTTTTCTGGATATCCTGGCCTCTCCTTACTTGACTACTGCAATCAACAAAGAAAAACCCAATAAGTTTTTGAATACCGGTTTTATATCTTCTGTTTTCCCGGATTCGACGGATTACCGGAGAAAGACGTTTATCGGCTTGGCTGCCGGTGGAGATATCATTCCGATTAAATATACGGATGTGCAGATCGAGTCGGCCTCCAGCGGATCGATTTATCCGGCTAACAATTATGTTATTTTCCGTTTGTCGGATATCATGTTGCTGAAAGCCGAGGCATTGACCGCTCAGGGAAAAAGCAGTGGCGTGGCTATCGGTTTGCTGAATCAGATACGGGAAAGGGCCGATATCGGCGATTTCGACGGTTCGGTGTCTTTACAACGTGCTATTCTGAACGAACGTGCCCGGGAACTCTTTCTCGAAGGCCATCGCTTCTTTGATCTGGTACGTTATTATTATGAAACCGGTACTTCTTTACTTTATAATGTTACAGAAGCGAATATGGCGAAGAGAATCCATTATTGGCCGCTGGATCCGGATTTATTCGAGAATAATAGTGTGATACGTCAAACTTCCTATTGGCAGGGTAAAATCTAATTTAATAACAGCATATTATGAAAAAATTATTGTATATATCCGTTCTGTTTTTATTCGGAATGACATCCTGTATTCAGGATTACCTGGACGATGGTGGAACCCATTCGGCAGAGTCGAATACTACGCCTTACGAATACTTGTCTTCGCATACCTACCATATGTTCGATACGTTGATTCAGATCATCGACCATTATGGGTTGGAAGAAGAAATGAATCGTGCAGCTACTGTTTTCGCTTGTTCGGATTTCAGTGTTAAAGCTTTGTTGAAAAAACGCTCCGATCAGTTGGCCGATGAGCATGGTGACGAAGGGTGGGCCTATACCCTCGACTCGCTCTATCGTGATTTTACCGCCGATTCGATCCGGATCTATTTTTTCCAGGATAAGATCGAATTAGCGACTGCCCCTAAAATACCCACCGAATTTCTCAATTAT
>ERZ772818.1781-NODE-1781-length-17946-cov-6.566877_pt1 | contig 17946 bp, 19 predicted proteins | sample MGYA00580837_ERZ772818 | MGnify/ENA primary metagenome ERZ772818 (study PRJEB29015, sample SAMEA2737671) | human gut metagenome | biome: human gut; feature: human-associated habitat; material: faeces | place: China | collected 2012 ...
TTCGTCACGCCGATGGTACTGCTGATTTGTGGGAGAGTAGGTAGTCGCCGTTTTATTCAGAGCCCTCAGTATCGATGATACTGGGGGCTTTTTTTGTGCATCTACTTCAAGAAATTTTATGAAACGTGTTTCTTAAAGTGTTGGTTTCTATCCTTTTTCTTTGATTTATATCAAGACAACTCATATTGAAATGTTGTAATTTTGCATCCCGAAATAATAAAGAAAGATTGTATTGTGGATATATCTGTTCGTCAGTCAAATATTCGTAAAGGGTTAGGTAAACTGGTTGTTCCTATTTTTATTGAAACGCTTCTGATTATGATGTTGGGAGCTATTGACACAATTATGTTGAGCCAGTATTCGGATAACAGTGTTGCAGCTGTAGGTGTCGTTAACCAGTTGGTCATGTTTGCTTTTCTGATATTTGAAGTCATCAATATCGGGACCTCTGTACTTTGTTCACAATATCTGGGTGCCAGATTAGAGAAAAAGATGGTACAAGTAGTGGGTGTATCCTTGTTGTTGAATTTGGTTTTCGGGTTATTGGTCAGCGCCATATTGCACTTTGGAGCCGAGCCTTTATTGCATATAATGGGATTAAGGCCATCTTTAATGGGGGATGGAGTGAGCTATATGCGGATTGTTGGAGCTTTTGCCTTTTTTCAGGCCATGTCACTTACGATATCGGCTTCACTTCGTAGCGTAAATAAGGCAATTTATCCGATGATGGTTACTGTATTGGTTAACATCATGAATATAATTGGTAACTACACACTGATTTTTGGTAAGTTTGGCTTTCCTGAAATGGGAGTAGAAGGAGCTGCAATATCTACAGCATTTGCACGTGGAGTAAGTATGCTGATACTATTTGTGATATTGTTTAAAAAGCATATTAAGACTTTCCCATTATCATACTTTAAGCCTTTTCCGTTCATTGAGCTCAGGAATCTTCTTAAAATAGGCCTTCCTTCTGCTGGTGAGAATATGTCTTATAGTTTCTCACAGGTTGTTTTGACGTATTTTATTAATATGTTGGGCAATGAAGCATTGGCAACGCGTACGTATGTGGTTAACATTGTTATGTTTGTCTACCTTTTTGCAATCGCGATGGCGCAGGGAGGTGCTATAACAATCGGACATCTGGTGGGGCAGAAAAAAATAAGGGCAGCCTATCTTCTGGGGAAATACGTGATGCGCTGGTCTATTTTTGTATCTCTTTCATTGTCTTGTCTGTGGGCTTTGGGAGGCCCTTGGATTTTTGATATGCTTACGGATAATGAAACGATTGTGCAATTGGGTATTCATATCTTATTTGTAGATATTATATTGGAAGTTGGAAGAGCTGTCAATATCTATGCGACAAACGCATTACGATCGGCTGGAGATGTCAATTATCCGTTTTATGTAGGAGTTGTAGTTCAGTGGAGTGTTGCCGTTGGTTTGGGATATTTATTAGGAATTCACTGGGCCTGGGGTCTGATTGGAATGTGGTGTGCATTCCTGCTTGATGAGAATATCCGAGCTGTGATTTTTATCCATAGATGGAACAGCATGAAATGGGCGAAAAAAGCTTTTGTTGAATAATTATTATTTTGCAAACTTTATGTGCACTAAATTTAAAATAGTCAATTATTTATCTTAACTTTGCAACCTGATAATTATCATTTTATATATAGAATTTGATTATGGAGCTCGATTTATTGACGGCTATTTCACCGATTGATGGCCGATACAGAAGCAAAGCGGGAGCTTTGGCTGCTTATTTCTCAGAATATGCACTTATTAAATATCGTGTGCAGGTAGAAATTGAATATTTTATTGCGTTGTGTGAGTTGCCTTTGCCGCAGTTGGCCGATTTTGATAAGGCACGCTTTGATTCTCTGCGTAATATTTATTTGAATTTTAGTGAACAAGATGCAGCTCGTATCAAGGAAATTGAAAGTGTAACTAATCATGATGTCAAAGCTGTAGAATACTTTATCAAAGAGCAGTTTGATAAGTTGGGTGGACTCGAGGCATATAAAGAGTTTATTCATTTTGGCTTGACTTCACAGGATATCAACAACACATCAGTTCCTTTGTCAATAAAAGATGCGCTGGAGGAAGTTTATTATCCGAACATTCAGAAGTTGATAGATCAACTGACTGCTTACGCTAATGAGTGGGCTTCTATACCGATGTTGGCCAAGACACACGGCCAGCCGGCATCTCCAACTCGCTTGGGTAAGGAAATTATGGTTTTTGTCTATCGTTTGAACCGTCAGTTGGCTGTATTGAAATCATGCCCGATTACAGCTAAGTTTGGTGGTGCAACAGGAAACTATAATGCGCACCATGTAGCATATCCAAACTTTGACTGGAAAGCATTTGGAAATAAGTTTGTTGCAGAAAAACTGGGACTTGAACGTGAAGAATACACGACTCAGATATCAAACTATGATAACTTGGGTGCTATCTTTGATGCAATGAAGCGTATCAATACAATCATGATTGATATGAACCGTGATTTCTGGCAGTATATTTCTATGGAATATTTCAAACAGAAAATCAAAGCTGGTGAAGTTGGTTCAAGCGCTATGCCTCATAAAGTGAATCCGATTGACTTTGAAAATGCAGAAGGTAATCTGGGAATGGCAAATGCAGTGTTTGAACATCTTTCGTCTAAGTTGCCTGTTTCACGTTTGCAGCGTGACTTGACAGACTCTACCGTGTTGCGTAATATTGGTGTACCTTTTGGCCATACTGTAATTGCAATCCAGAGCTCATTGAAAGGATTAGGCAAACTGCTGCTGAATGAACAGAAAATTTATGCAGACTTGGATAATTGCTGGAGTGTAGTGGCTGAAGCAATACAGACAGTTTTGCGTCGCGAGGCTTATCCACATCCTTATGAAGCACTGAAAGCGCTGACACGTACTAACCAAGCTATCAATGAAGCTTCAATTAAAGACTTTATTGAAACTCTGAATGTGAGTGAGGAGATTAAGGAGGAACTTCGTGCTATTACTCCGCATAATTATACCGGAATTTAATTTCAAGCTAAAATAGAAGAAAGCCTGTGAGGGCGAAATATTAATTAAAGAAAAAGTACAATGAACACTGAAAAAGAAAACAGACAGTATGGTGCCAATGGTAACCAGAATGTCAGCCGTGATGGTTATAGTAGATCGTATAACAAATACAACAGAACTGAAGGAGGTAATAAGCCGTATCGCTCTTTTAATCGCGAAGGTGGCGAACGTTCTTACCGCTCGAATAATAATGGTGGTGAACGCTCTTCTTACAATCCTCGTTTTAATAATGGTGAACGCCCGCAGCGTTCTTCTTACGGTAACAACCGTTCTTATGGAAATAACCGACCGGGTGCAAACAATGGTGAACGTTCTTCTTACAATCCTCGTTTCAATAACGGTGAACGTCCACAGCGTCCGTCTCAGCGTTTTAGCCAGGATGGCGAACAGCGTCCGCGTTTTAATAAAGGATATCAGAAAGGAGGAGAACAGCAGCGCTCATTCCGTCCTCGCTTTGCACAGGGGGCAGAAGGAGGTAGACCGCAGCAACCTCGCCGTCAGCGTTCTGCAGACTACAATCCGAATGCTAAATATAGCATGAAGAAACAGATTGAATATAAGGATGTATTGACAGATCCGAATGAACCAATCCGTTTGAATAAATTCTTGGCTAATGCTGGTATTTGTTCACGTAGAGAAGCAGATGAATTTATTACTGCAGGTATCGTGAGTGTAAATGGTGAAGTCGTAACTGAGTTGGGTACAAAAATCAAACGTACTGATGAAGTGAAATTCCATGATCAGCCGGTAACTGTAGAACGTAAAGTTTATGTTTTGCTGAACAAACCTAAAGACTGTGTAACTACTTCAGATGACCCTCAGGAACGTAAAACTGTAATGGATTATGTAAAAGGTGCCTGCAAGGAACGTATTTATCCGGTAGGACGTCTGGACCGTAATACGACAGGTGTACTTTTGCTGACAAATGACGGTGATTTGGCTTCTAAGCTGACTCATCCTAAATATCTGAAAAAGAAGATTTACCATGTTTATTGTGATAAAAATGTAACAAAGGCTGATTTGGATCAGATTGTTTCGGGTATCACATTGGATGATGGTGAAATTCATGCTGACGCAATCAGCTATGCTTCGGATACAGATAAGTCACAGGTAGGCATTGAAATTCATTCTGGAAAGAATCGTATTGTTCGCCGTATCTTTGAATCTTTGGGATATCGAGTTATTAAACTGGACCGTGTATATTTTGCCGGACTTACTAAGAAAGGACTTCGTCGTGGCGACTGGCGCTATTTGACAGAACAGGAGGTAAACATCCTTAGAATGGGTTCTTTTGAATAAAAGATAGATTATTTATGACATTCTGAATAAAGCGGAAATTATTTTCTCTTTGTTCAGAATGTCCATTTATATAAAGGAACAGCTTGAAAAAGCTATGTATTAACAAAATAAAAGCGAATCAATAATAATGGAAACAATTCGTAGAACAAAAATTGTTGACCTGTTGAAATCACGTGATTTCGGTACTATGGTCAATGTGAAAGGTTGGGTGCGTACCCGTCGTGGTAGTAAGCAGGTAAACTTTATTGCCTTGAATGATGGTTCTACTATTCATAATATACAGGTGGTTGTTGATTTGGCCAACTTCGATGAAGAAGTGCTCAAACAGATTACAACCGGTGCTTGTATCAGCATTAACGGAGAGCTGGTAGAATCAGTAGGAGCTGGACAGGCTGCTGAAATTCAGGCGCGTGAAATCGAGGTGCTGGGAACTTGCGACAATACTTATCCGTTGCAGAAGAAAGGTCACTCTATGGAGTTCTTGAGAGAAATTGCCCACTTGCGTCCTCGTACCAATACATTTGGAGCAGTTTTCCGTATTCGTCATAACATGGCGATTGCTATTCATAAGTTCTTCCATGATCGTGGCTTCTTCTATTTCCATACCCCACTTATTACAGCTTCAGACTGTGAAGGTGCCGGTCAGATGTTTCAGGTTACAACCATGAATCTGTATGACTTGAAGAAAGACGAAAACGGTTCTATTATTTATGACAATGACTTTTTCGGCAAGCAGGCAAGTTTGACAGTTTCTGGTCAGCTGGAAGGCGAGTTGGCAGCTACAGCTTTAGGCGCTATTTATACATTTGGTCCTACTTTCCGTGCTGAAAACTCAAATACTCCACGCCATTTGGCTGAATTCTGGATGATTGAGCCAGAAGTCGCTTTCAATGATATCAATGATAACATGGATTTGGCAGAGGAATTTATTAAATATTGCGTTCAGTGGGCTTTGGATAATTGCTATGATGATGTGAAGTTCTTGAACGACATGTTTGATAAAGGATTGATTGAACGTCTGCAAGGTGTTCTTAAGGAAAGCTTTGTTCGTCTTCCTTATACAGAAGGTATTAAGATTCTGGAAGAAGCTGTTGCTAACGGTCATAAATTTGAATTCCCGGTATATTGGGGAGCTGACCTGGCTTCAGAACATGAACGTTTCTTGGTTGAAAATCACTTTAAGCGTCCTGTTATTTTGACTGACTATCCTAAGGAAATCAAAGCTTTCTATATGAAGCAGAATGAAGACGGAAAGACAGTTCGTGCTATGGACGTTTTATTCCCAAAAATTGGTGAAATTATTGGTGGTTCTGAGCGTGAAGCAGATTATGATAAATTGATGACTCGTATTCAGGAACTGAATATCCCGATGAAAGATATGTGGTGGTATCTGGATACTCGTAAGTATGGTTCATGCCCTCACTCAGGATTCGGACTTGGTTTTGAGCGTTTATTGTTGTTTGTTACAGGTATGGCTAATATTCGCGATGTAATTCCGTTCCCACGTACTCCGCGTAATGCAGAATTCTAATATAAATAATATTTATTGAATAAGTGAAGTCCCGTTTTATTGTAAAATAGAACGGGGCTTTTTTTAATTATGAAATTATATAGCTTCATTTTTATTTCTTTCCTTTTTTCTTGAAAATAAACAGGTTATTATTGACGTATTTAATATATTTTTTTTATATTTGTGACACAAGCAAACAAAACCTAAAATATTATGCTTATGAAAACACGCTTTTTTTCTTTATTGGCAGCCATGCTGCTTTTTGTTGTGACAGGAATTACTGCGCAAGAAACCACAGTGACTAAGCCTGCTGATTTGGCTGGTGTTTGGCAGATGTGCTTTTATACTTCAGCACAACCGAATATGCCAGGTGAATTGAAGACAAGTAACTCACTTAAAATTTTGTCGGAAGATGGAAAATTTACAAATTTGGTGATGATGCCTGGGCAAGGAGCCATCATAATTGGTTCGGGGACCTATAAACAAACTGCAAATAATGCTTATACTGAAACTGTAGAGAAGAACTTGCATCTGCCGCAGTTAGTGGGAACAGATAACGTATTATACTTTGAAATGAAAGGTGGCGATGTGATGGTTCTGAAATTTTTTGTAAATAAGGATATCAATGGAAATGTGATAGATTCTTGGTACTATGAAACATGGAAACGTGTGAAGATGCCAACTTCTTATCCACAAAATATTATCAGATAACATATTGATTCGTATATAAGCGCGGAGCTGTTTCTATATTGTAGCAGAAATAGCTCCGCTTGCTTTTTATATAGTTGCAATTAATGCCTCAATAGTGTGGCATGAAAAATAAAAATAGCTAAAACCTTAATATATCGGAGGAAAACTATGATTTAATTTTGCTAGTTTCAGGAAAAGTCGTACCTTTGCAAGCCGATTATTATCAAATAGAGATAAAAGTCTTTATGTATTTTATTCTTCTTTGTCCGGGAAGGGTAAAGACATAAGAATTGTTTTTTAGTAGTTAACATTTAAAAAAGAATTAAGAGTGGATACTTTAAGTTACAAGACCATTTCTGCAAACAAAGAAACTGCGACTAAAGAATGGGTCGTAGTTGATGCTACCGATCAGGTTGTAGGCCGTCTCGGTGCGAAAGTTGCGAAACTGTTGAGAGGTAAGTACAAACCGAACTTTACTCCTCACGTAGATTGCGGTGATAATGTAATTATTATCAATGCTGACAAAGTTAAGTTCACTGGTAACAAGTGGAACGATAAGGTTTATCTGAGCTATACGGGTTATCCGGGTGGACAGCGTGAAATCACTCCGGCTCGTTTGATGGCTAAACCTAACGGAGCTGAAAAGCTGATGAAGAAAGTAGTAAAAGGTATGCTTCCGAAAAACCGTCTGGGAGCTAAATTGCTGGGCAATCTGTATGTTTACGCAGGAAGCGAACACAAACATGAAGCTCAGACTCCGAAAGTAATTGATATTAACACACTTAAATAATAAAGAATGGAAGTAGTAAATGCATTAGGCAGACGTAAACGCGCAATTGCTCGCGTATTCGTAAGCGAAGGTACAGGAAAGATTACTATTAACAAGAGAGACCTTGCAGAGTACTTTCCATCAACTATTCTGCAGTATGTAGTGAAACAGCCTCTGACTAAATTGGATGCTGCTGAGAAATATGATATCAAAGTAAACTTGTGTGGTGGTGGTTTTACCGGACAGTCTCAGGCTTTGCGTTTGGCAATTGCTCGTGCTTTGGTTAAAATCAACGCAGAAGACAAGAAAACTCTTCGTGCAGAAGGCTTCATGACTCGTGATTCTCGTTCTGTTGAACGTAAGAAACCAGGACGTCCTAAAGCACGTAGAAGATTCCAGTTCAGTAAACGTTAATTTTGGGTTTGTAAGTTTGTTGTTTGTAAGTTTGTCGGAATCGGCTATATATGGCAAATGTATTCTGGACTTAAAAACTCAAAACTAAGACTGAAAAAAGCGTTTAGTATCTAAACTGTCAGGATTCTTAAATATAGACTACCCGGCAGTTGGTTCAGTAAACAAAAAAGAAAGTAAACGATTTAAAGAATTTCAAGATGTCAAGAACAAATTTTGATACATTATTGGAGGCTGGTTGCCACTTCGGACACCTTAAAAGAAAGTGGAACCCTGCAATGGCTCCTTATATTTTCATGGAACGCAACGGTATCCATATCATCGACCTTAACAAAACCGTTGCTAAAGTTGACGAAGCTGCTGAAGCTTTGAAACAGATTGCAAAATCAGGAAAGAAAATCCTGTTCGTTGCTACTAAGAAACAAGCAAAACAGGTTGTAGCTGAGAAAGCTGCTTCTGTAAACATGCCTTATGTAATCGAACGTTGGCCGGGTGGTATGTTGACTAACTTCCCTACAATCCGTAAGGCTGTTAAGAAAATGGCTACTATCGATAAATTGACTAACGATGGTACTTATTCAAACTTGTCAAAAAGAGAAGTTCTGCAGATTTCTCGTCAGCGTGCTAAATTGGAAAAGAACCTTGGTTCTATCGCTGATTTGACTCGTCTTCCTTCTGCACTGTTCGTTATCGACGTGTTGAAAGAAAATATCGCTGTTCGTGAAGCTAATCGTCTGGGTATCCCTGTATTTGCTATCGTGGATACTAACTCAGATCCTTCAAACGTTGATTACGTAATTCCAGCAAACGACGATGCAACAAAATCAATCGAAGTGATTTTGGATGCTTGCTGTGCAGCTATGGCTGAAGGTCTGGAAGAAAGAAAGGCTGAAAAAGTAGATATGGAAGCTGCTGGTGAAGCTGCTCCTAAAGCTGCTAAGAAAAAAGCAACTAAGGCTCGTATGGATAAGGCTGAAGAAGATGCCATCAACGCTGCCAAAGCTGCTGCTTTCATCGGAAAAGACGAAGAAGCTTAATATAAAATTAAGTTGAGAGTTGGGAGTTGAAAGTTGAGAGTTACTAATATACAGCAATTCTCAACTCTCTGTTCTCAGCTCTCTTTTTGCTTTTGATACATGCTTTAGGTTTTGTATCTAAATTTTAAATAGGATTATTAACTCAAAAAAAAGAAATTATTATGGCTGTAAGTATGGCTGATATCACCAAGCTTCGTAAACTTACTGGAGCTGGTATGATGGACTGTAAGAACGCTTTGACTGAATCAGAAGGCGATTTCGACAAGGCAATGGAAATTATCCGTAAAAAAGGACAGGCTGTTGCTGCAAAACGTTCTGACCGTGAAACTTCTGAAGGATGTGTTTTGGCTAAATCAACAGGTGAATATGCTGCTATGATTGCTTTGAAATGCGAAACAGACTTCGTTGCTAAGAACGCTGATTTTGTTGCATTGACTGAAGCTATTCTGGACGCTGCAATTGCTAACAAATGCCAGACTATCGAAGAAATCAAAGCTCTTCCAATGGGTAATGGTACAGTAGCTGATGCAATCGTTGAACGTAGTGGTATCACTGGTGAAAAAACTGAATTGGATGGCTACTTCTTCGTTTCAGGAGCTTGTACAGCTGTTTACAATCACCAGAATAAAAACCAGTTGTGTACAATCGCTGCATTTAACAAAGCTTGCGATGCACAGGTTGCTCACGAAATCTGTATGCAGATTGCAGCTATGAACCCAATCGCTATCGATGAAGCTGGTGTTCCTGAAGCTGTAAAAGAAGAAGAAATCAAAGTTGCTGTTGAAAAGACTAAAGCAGAACAGGTACAGAAAGCTGTAGAAGCTGCTTTGAAGAAAGCTGGTATCAACCCTGCTCACGTCGACAGCGAAGAGCACATGGAAAGCAACATGGCTAAGGGATGGATTACTGCTGAAGATGTAGCTAAAGCTAAAGAAATTAAAGAAACTGTAGCTGCAGAAAAAGCTGCTAACTTGCCACAGGCTATGATCGATAACATTGCTAAAGGTCGTCTGGGCAAATTCTTGAAAGAAGTTTGCTTGTTGAACCAGGAAAGCATTATGGATCCTAAGAAGACTGTAGCTGATGTATTGAAAGCTGCTGATGCAGAATTGGCTATCGTTGACTTCAAACGCTTTACTTTGCGTGCTGAATAATGCTGTTTAGAGCATAATATAGAAAACCCCTTTGCTCCACAGGGCAAAGGGGTTTTTCATTTTATTTGGTCTGAGTATATCCTTCGGCTTTCAGTAAGTCAATGATACGTTGCTTGAATTCACCCTGAATAATTATTTCGCCGTCTTTGGCAGAACCTCCTACGCCACATTTCGTTTTCAGAAGTTTACCCAGTTCTTTCAAGTCGTCTTCTTTGCCAATAAAGCCGGTTATAAGTGTTACAGTTTTTCCTCCTCTTCCTTTTTTCTCGATACTAACGCGCAGCTTCTGCTGTTGCTTTTCCAGTGTCTCGTCTTCCTCTTCGTTCAGGTTCTCGTATTCGTAGTTAGGATTTGTAGAATAGACTACATTCAATCGATCTTTCCAGTCATTTTTTTTCATGTGAATATAATTTAATGCGGTTCTAAAGATACTATATTTTTAACAGTTTCCGATGGTTGTTCCGAAGAAATAGTTTACTTTTGTGTTCAGATAAGTGAATAATAGTGCAGCAATATGGATATACGTGCGAATAAATTCACAGATAAAATTCCGGAGCCTACGTTAAGACGCCTGCCCTGGTATCTGTTTAATGTAAAGCTGATGAAGGAACGTGGGGAAACGCACGTATCATCTACACAAATTTCCAAGCAAATCAATATTGATGCTTCGCAAATAGCAAAGGATTTGTCGTTTGTGAAGATTTCTGGTCGTACCCGTGTAGGTTACGAAATCGATGCACTGATTCGTGTGCTAGAGGATTTTCTAGGATTCAGCAGTTTGCATGAAGCTTATTTGTTCGGGGTTGGTAGTTTGGGGGCCGCTTTATTGTTCGACTCTGGACTGGCTCACTTTGGTCTGAAAATAGTAGGAGCTTTTGATGTGAAGCCGGAACTTGTGGGAACTTCTATTAACGGTATACCAATTTATCATACGAATGATTTCGAGCAAGTTATAAAGAACAGTACAGCCAGAATCGGTGTACTGACAGTTCCTATTAATATAGCCCAAGACATTACTGATATGATGGTGCAAGGCGGAATCAAGGCAATATGGAATTTTACGCCTTTCCGCATCCGCGTACCTGAGAATATTGTAGTGCAAAATACCTCTCTTTATGCCCAACTGGCTGTTATGTTTAATCGTTTGAATGAAATAAAGTAAGACTAGATATGAAAATTATAGCTATCGGTATGAACTATTCTTTGCATTGCAAGGAATTGCATGCCAACGAAGCCTTGCCACAGGAACCGGTTATTTTTATGAAACCGGATTCTGCTTTGCTGAAGGACAGCAAGCCTTTTTTTATTCCCGATTTTTGTGAACAGGTAGATTATGAGACCGAGCTGGTTGTACGTATCAACCGGCTGGGAAAAAATATATCCGAAAGATTTGCACACCGTTACTACGATGCAGTGACGGTGGGAATTGATTTTACAGCGCGTGACTTGCAACGGAAGTTCCGTGCAGAAGGTAAGCCTTGGGAGCTTTGTAAGGGATTTGACAGTTCTGCGGCTATTGGTGACTGGATTCCTGTTGAACGCTTCAAAAATGTGCAGGATATTCATTTCCATCTGGATATTGATGGCAATTGTGTACAGAAGGGATATACGGGCGATATGCTTTTCGGTGTAGACCGCATTATCGCTTATGTGAGCCAGTTCTGTACATTGAAAATAGGTGATTTACTCTTTACAGGAACGCCGGTAGGTGTAGGTCCTGTTGCTATCGATAATCATCTGGAAGGTTATTTGGAAAACGAAAAGGTACTAGATTTCTATATACGATGAAAATACGTGTTGGATTTGGCTTCGATGTACATCAGTTGGTACCGGGCCGTGAATTATGGTTGGGAGGAATTAAGTTTGAGCATGAATTAGGATTGCTGGGCCATTCGGATGCAGACGTTTTGATTCATGCCATTTGTGATGCTCTGTTGGGAGCAGCCAATATGCGTGATATCGGCTATCATTTTCCGGATAATGCCGGCGAGTTCAAAAACATTGACAGCAAAATTCTTCTGAAGAAAACGGTTGCATTGATTGCCACCAAAGGATACCGTGTTGGTAATATCGATGCTACGGTATGTGCCGAGCGTCCGAAGCTGAAAGCCCGTATTCCCGAGATGCAGACAGTGCTGGCCGAAGTGATGGGGATTGATGCAGACGATGTATCTATCAAGGCAACTACGACTGAAAAACTAGGTTTTACCGGTCGTGAGGAAGGTATTTCTGCATACGCTACTGTATTGATTGAGAAATAAATAAAAAAGCCTGCTGTTATTAAAGCAGCAGGCCTATACTTAACAATAATCCGAATAGCAGCATATTTCGTGAAGTCTTGCCCAGAATGCCATTTAAGGCTTTTCCTCGGTTGATACGTGCCATTTCCTGCGTGGTCAGAATATGTGGAATCAAATAGAGCTGAGGTAGTATTACGGCAAATATTTTTCCGATGAAGATGAAATAAAAACAACTCCAGCAGGCTATCATGCCTAGGAGCAGATACAGGATAAGCCCTGCTTTAGCTCCCAGTCGTACAACAAGTGTTTTTTTGCCGCTAAGTGCATCTTGCTCTCTGTCTCTGAAATTATTGACCATCAGGAGTGTATCAATAATCAATCCGCATGCCAGCGAGGCTACAGTGACAGAAGTATTCCAGCTGTGAGCCATGACGTAGAATGTACAGCCTACAGGTACGAAACCGAAAAATATTAAAACCAGCAAGTCGCCCCATCCATGATAAGCCAGCGGATAAGGGCCGGCTGTGTATAAAAAGGCAAATATGATGCAGAGAACACCTACCGGAATCATTTCCCATCCACTGTAATACAACAAGCAAAGACCTGTAACCGAAGCCAGTAGCGTAACAATGGCAATTCCCTTTTTCATGGCAGCAGGAGTTATCCATCCTTGGGCACAAGCCCGTTCGGGTCCCAGTCTGTCTTCACGGTCTGTTCCTTTCAGAAAATCATATAAATCATTAATGAAATTGGCATCTATTTGCATGAGGAAGGCAAACAGAAAACATAGCAGGCAAGGTATAAGTTGCCAGGCACCGTAAATATAGGCCAGTGTACTGCCTAGCAAAACAGGGATAGCTGCTCCCGTCAATGTCTTGGGACGAATAGCAAGGAGCCATGCTTTAGCTGAGTTTTTATGTATATTAGTATCCATTGCATATATAATTTTAGATGTCTGCAAAGGTACAAAAATTTAATAACGCTGATGTTTATGATTCATGTTTCTATAAAAAGATTAAAGGAGATAACCGTAATAGCTTTTCTTGTATTGCTATGTTCTTCGTGTGCAACAGCTACATTTTCAAAATACAAGGGAATAGGCCGTATCAAGCAATACGATTTCTATCATGCTGATGTGCCTGCTGCATTTGATGGATTTAAGATTGCTTTTGTTACTGATTTCCATTACGAAAGTAGGTTCGACAGCAAGCGTCTTCCTTCTCTGGTACAAGCTTTACAGTCTTTACAGGCCGATGTGTTATTGCTTGGAGGGGATTATCGGGGGCGTGAAGGAGGAGATATGAATACATTGTTTGCTGCTCTGTCATCGGTGAAAACACCTTATGGAACATATGCAGTAATGGGAAACCATGAGCGGGGAGTCAGTGATTCACTGGTACGGGTAGCTATGCAGGCGACTGGTGTCAAGTTGCTAGAGCATAAAGTAGATACACTTTTAAAAAACAATGAACGCTTACTGATTTGTGGTATCCGTAATCCTTTTGATTTGGCACAAAATGGTGTTTCGCCTACTTTACGCCTGCAGGAGCATGATTTTGTCATTATGCTGACTCATACTCCTGACTATGTAGAAGATGTAGATGTGACGAATACAGATTTGGCATTGGCGGGGCATACACATGGAGGGCAGGTCAGCTTGTTCAAGCGTTGGACTCCAGCGCACTTTTCCAAATATGGAAACCGTTTCTTGACCGGATTAAAATATAACAGCCGGGGAATTCCTGTAATCATCAGTAATGGTTTGGGTACCTCTCGGAAAGATATCCGTTTATTTACTCCTAGTGAGGTAGTTCTGGTTGTACTGCATGCGCAGTAGTGTGTAAAGATCTGCTTAGGAATATTCTTGCCGGCCTTTTGATGAGCACAGTTTTGTATCATCAAAAGGCCTTTTTTATAATCTCATTTTTGTCTTCTTTTTCTTTAATTATTGTATTGGTATAAAAATATATCGTTTTTCGATAAATTATTCTTGTTTTTCTTTTGTAGTTTTAAAATAGTATGTATATTTGCATATCGATAAACGATAAATAATTATTGAAATATAAAAAGAATAGCATTAACTGATAAAAGAATACAATTATGAAAAAGACATTGGTTTTAGGTATTATGATGATTTCTATGGTACTGTCAATTCAGAAGGTCAGCGCCAAAGACACATTTATTTATGGAGAAAACAATAATGAGTTGATGGTTTCTACGCTCAACGAAGATGGTAAGACTATTACTCCGAAATTGAAATATAAGTATCAGTACGATGATAATGGTCGGATGATAGAAAGAAAAGCTTACAAATGGAATCGTGAGGTTGAATGCTGGGAACCTGCTTATCTGCTTACTATTAACTCTAATGATAATATAGCTATTATGGACTATGCAGAGTGGAGTGCAGAGACTGGCTCATTTACTGAAAACCAGAAGCAGAGTATTTACTATTCTGATAGTGTCAATCATTTGGTAACATATACAAATGACTTCTCCCGAAATGAGATAATGAGTGGTATATATTAATCTTAAAAGAATTGATAAAGATAAAGCTTATGAAAACAGTGCGTATTTTAGGATTTGTAGTAATCGTTATAATCGTATTATTTGCTTCTACAAGTGGATTTAGAGGATTTCAGGATGGATGGGATTCAGTACCCGAAACACTGGCTGATGTTAATGCCGTTTCGCTGACATTGATTCCGGATAAAGACCTGCTCCCCGACAGTATTTATAATGCTGAATTACAGAGAAATGTACCGTATAGACTTGAAAGTATCCAGACTTTTGTAGCGCACAATAATAATGTATATAATAAATTTATTCCTTTCGTTTTACCATTCATTCTGTTCTTTATATATGGTTTCTACTGTTTGGTGAGACTGTTGATAGATATCTGTCAGGATAGAGTCCTTACCAGAAAGAATGTCCGCCGTATGCGTTTCTTTATTTACTCTTTTATGTTGCTTCTTGCTTTTATGGAGGCTTCACAATATATGGAATACGTGCAGGCAGTGAATGAAGTATCTTTGCCATCTGGTTATATGGTAGAAGATTTCGGATTGAAGTATCCTTGGCTTTTATGCATTCTTCTGGCTTTATTTGTAGAAATCTTTGCAAAGGCAGAAAAAATAAAGGAAGAAAATGATTTGACTATTTGATTATAATAATGTAAATGTTGTATAATATAAAAAGAAAGTATATGATTATGAGCGTTTTATGGAATAATTATAAGCAACGTTATAAAGATATGGGTAACTTACCATTAGTTCTTGTGGTTGTTATAATATGTATAGTTGTATATTCTTTTCCAATGATTATCACTCATATGATAGCTGGTGGAAATAAACTCTTTTTAGGAGGAGTATATCTTTGTGATTTATTGGCTTTAATAGTATTGTGTGTGAACATAATTAGGATAGATTGTCGAAATTTATTGAGTAGAAAAACTGCCAGATTATTAGAATATACGGGTTATTCGACGCTTCTTCTTATGATAGTTAGAGATCAATTGGCCAGAAAAGTTAGTGGATTAGTTAATGAAACTTTATATTCAATGGACTGGGCCACAATAATGGTTTTTGGAATGATATTAGTGTTTGTCGGAAGAATTGTTCGCCGAGCTATAAAAATAAAAGAGGAAAATGATTTGACAATTTAAATAACAATACGGCTTGTATAAAATAGATTTGACTAAAAAACGAATATAAATATGCCAATAATAGTAAACTTGGACGTAATGATGGCGAAGCGCAAGATTTCGCTTGGTGAACTGGCCGAACGTATAGACCTTACTCCGGCAAACCTTTCTATTCTTAAAACAGGAAAAGCCAAAGCTATACGTTTTTCTACTTTAGAAGCAATCTGTAAAGAACTGGATTGCCAGCCGGGAGATATTCTGGAGTATAGAGAGGAGTAGTTTTACAGGATGGAAAAAATATCGGTGCAGGATAATCTTTTCATAAGTGAGATAAAGATTGGTCTTTTTACTGATATAAGTTTTTCATTTTTGAGTAATAAGTCAGTCTTTGTTGTGACAAAGACAAAAACTACTGACTTTCTTAACCTAAAGATAACGTAGTAATAACATTAATTCCCGTAAGGAACGGTTACTTTTGCTCGTGGAAGGTTTGATAACCGGTTGTGTGAATGATAAAAAGAAATATAAATTCTATAATTGAATGAATCGTATGAAACAGGTTTTTAAAACGATGTTTGCCTCTGCTCTTGGAGTTGTGATAGGCATGGGAATCCTTACCATAATAGGAGTCTTTGTAATAATGGGTATCGTTGCCGGTGTGGCAAGTGGCTCTAATGAAGTATACACTCCAAAGGATAATACCGTATTTACATTAAAGTTGGACGGTACTATTTCCGATCAGGTAGTTGATAACCCTTTCGGTCAGTTGCTGGGTGAAGAAGCCGAGGGGATGGCACTGCAGGATGTGATTAAGGCTATCCGGAACGCCAAGAAGAACGATAAGATAAAGGGTATTTATCTGGATGCCGGTAATCTGGGTGGCGGATTTGCCAGTTTCGAGGCAATTCGTCGTGAATTGCAGGACTTTAAGGAAAGTGGTAAGTTTATTGTATCGTATGCAGATGCATATACTCAGGGGACTTACTATTTGGCCAGCGTAGCCGATTCTGTATTTGTAAATCCGGAGGGTAATGTAGCTTTGGTGGGATTGTCTTCACAGGGCATTTTCTTTAAGAATCTGGCAGCCAAGCTGGGTATAGAGTTCTATATCTTTAAGGTGGGAACTTACAAGAGTGCCGTAGAACCTTATTTTATGGATAAGTTCAGCGATGCTAACCGTGAACAGTTGACTTCGTTCCTGGGCAGTATTTGGGGAAATATTCGGGAGGATGTCTGTAAATCGCGTGGCATAGATGCCCAGAACTTCGACCGTTATGTAAACGAGGGTATGGCCATGAAAGCTACACAGTTGGCTGTAGATTATAAACTGGCCGATGCAATGGCTTATCGTCATGAAGCTGAGGCTTGTGTGAAGCGTCTGGCTGGTCAGAAGGTGGATGATAAGATGGTCAGTGCAGATGTCAAGAAGATGGTTTCCATGGCCGATGATGTAAAGTCTAAACAAGATAAGATTGCTGTAGTTTTTGCAGAGGGTGAAATACAGTCCAAATCAGGTTCATCGGTAGATATGGGAGATGCGGTGATTACTGAAGATTTGGCAGAAGACCTACGTAAGCAGGCAAAAGACAAGGATGTAAAGGCGGTTGTGCTGCGTGTGAATTCACCGGGTGGAAGCGCTTATGTATCCGAACAGATCTGGAAGGCGGTAGTGGAGTTGAAAGCAGTGAAACCGGTTGTGGTATCGATGGGTAACTATGCAGCTTCGGGCGGTTATTATATCTCGTGTGCAGCCAATAAGATTGTGGCCGAACATTCCACACTTACAGGTTCTATCGGCGTATTTGGGGTCGTAAGAAATGCAGCCGGTACTTTCAAACTGCTGGATGTGACTACAGATGTGGTGAAGACTGGTACTTATGCCGATATGGGAGATATGAGCCGTCCGCTGCGTGAGGATGAAAAGGCTTTGATTCAAGGAGGTGTGGAGCGTACCTATGATTTGTTCCTGACACGTTGTGCCGACGGACGTGGCTTGCCGAAAGATTCTGTCGACTGTATTGGTCAGGGCCGTGTTTGGACGGGCGACCAGGCATTGAAACGTGGCTTGGTAGACCGCATCGGTGGAATGGATACTGCGGTTTCCGAAGCCGCAGCACTGGCG
>ERZ772818.1786-NODE-1786-length-17901-cov-3.769248_pt1 | contig 17901 bp, 11 predicted proteins | sample MGYA00580837_ERZ772818 | MGnify/ENA primary metagenome ERZ772818 (study PRJEB29015, sample SAMEA2737671) | human gut metagenome | biome: human gut; feature: human-associated habitat; material: faeces | place: China | collected 2012 ...
AGATGAAAAATCAGGGAGTGGTGGCTGTGTTCCAGCGCGACCGTTTCGACCGCTATTCCCATTTTGCACGCATTGGTGACGGATCGCTGGGAGGAAAGGGACGTGGTCTGGCTTTCATCGACAACATGGTGAAGCGTCATCCTGAATTTTCGGAGTTTGAGAATGCTTCAGTAGTTATTCCCAAGACCGTGGTGCTGTGTACCGATATCTTTGATGAGTTCATGGATACGAATCTTCTTTATCAGCTGGCTTTGAGCGATGCCGATGATGATACCATTCTGAGAGCCTTTCTGAAAGCCAAACTTCCCGACCGTCTGGTGGAAGACTTCTTTGCTTTCTTCGATGTGGTGAAAGCTCCGATAGCCATCCGTTCGTCCAGTCTTCTTGAGGATTCGCATTACCAGCCGTTTGCCGGTATCTATTCCACCTATATGATTCCTTATCTGGAAGACAAATATGAAATGCTCCGTATGCTGAGTGATGCGATAAAAGGTGTGTATGCTTCGGTTTATTATCGTGACAGCAAGGCTTACATGCAGGCCACCAGTAACGTCATCGACCAGGAAAAGATGGCCGTTATTTTGCAGGAGGTAGTCGGAACCCAGTATGGCGACCGTTATTATCCGGCCATATCGGGAGTGGCCCGTTCCATCAACTATTATCCGATCAATGACGAAACGGCTGAAGAAGGTACCGTCAGTCTGGCACTGGGACTCGGCAAGTATATCGTTGACGGCGGACTGACTTTGCGTGTCTGTCCGTATCATCCGGACAAGGTGCTTCAGACCAGTGAAATGGAAATAGCCCTGCGCGAAACGCAGACCCGTTTCTATGCGCTTGACTTGAAGAACAACGGACATAACTTCTCGCTTGATGACGGATTTAATCTCCTGAAGCTTACCGTAAAGGATGCCGAAAATGACGGTGCCCTCGATTATATTGCTTCCACCTACGATCCGTATGATATGGTGATCCGTGACGGAATCTATCCGGGCGGCCGTAAGCTGATTACTTTTGCCAATATCCTTCAGCATGATGTCTTTCCTCTGGCACGCATTCTTCAGCTTGCCCAGCAATACGGACAGGCAGAAATGAGGCGTCCTGTAGAGATTGAGTTTGCTGTTAACTTCGATGCGCGTACCAAGAGCGGTGTCTTCTATCTGCTTCAGATTCGTCCGATGGTCGATGTGAAGGCCGGACTTGATGAAGATCTTACCCAGATACCTGATGACCAGTTGCTGCTGAAGAGTGAAAATGCCCTGGGACATGGTATTATGGAAGATATCAGCGATGTGATCTACGTGAAGACGGAAGGCTATTCGGCTTCCAATAACCAGTTGATTGCTTATGATATAGAGAAGCTGAACCGCCGTTTCCTGGATGAAGGGAAGCATTATGTGCTGGTAGGGCCCGGCCGGTGGGGCAGCAGCGATACGTGGCTGGGGGTACCGGTCAAATGGCCGCATATCTCAGCGGCCCGTGTCATTGTGGAAGCCGGACTGACCAATTATCGGGTAGATCCCAGTCAGGGAACTCACTTCTTCCAGAATCTGACTTCATTTGGAGTGGGATATTTCACCATTAATGCCTATATGAATGAAGGTATTTACAATCAGGAACTGCTGAACTCCATGCCGGCTGTGGAGGAAACGAAGTTCCTGCGCTGGGTACATTTTGACCGTCCGCTGACTGTGAAGATGGACGGCCGCAAGAAATTGGGAGTCGTGGTACTGCCGGAAGAAGAATAAGAACGAAAGAAGCTGTTATATAATGAGGAGGCGGGCAAATGTCGGTGGATGTTTGCCCGCCTCGGGCTTTTAAAAAAAGACTTCGACGAATGCAATAAAACGTTTCGGCGTTCGAAGGAAAAGAATTCGACGTTTTTTAAAAAGCCCGAAGGGGAACAGGCACCGTGAAAAAGTGTATTTGGAATAATTTTCTAAAATAAGAAAAAAAGATCAAAAAATATCCGTAATTTTTTGTCTGTTTTTCATATGATGTGAAAAATAGAACAAAAGTCGCAAGAATAGACCTTGTAGGTGTATTTATTTCCCTCTTACTTTGCACCCGATTTGAAAAGGAATAACTATTCATTAATTATTAAACATTATTTCATCATGAAAAAAACATTATTTATTGGCTTATTCTCTATTGCTTTGGCCGGAGGTGTGCTGACTTCCTGCAGCAACGATGATGATTCATCTGTCGTATCTCCGATCACACAGACTAAAACTTATGCGGATGCCAGCGGGCTGACTCTTACATATAGCGGTGCTCCTATGCTGGGCAAGCAGGTTGTCTTTACACCGGATGCAAATGACATTACCAAGGCAACGTTGACTTTATCAGGTGCTCAGACAACTTCTCCGTTGAGTGATAATGCTTCCGGTCTGGCTACGGCAGGTGTCATTCCGGGCGAAGTAAGTACTACCATTGATGTAGACCTGACAATTAAAAACGATACGGTAACCTTTGCCGGAGAAGAAAACCGGGGAGGATATACTTTGAAATATCAGGGATCAGCTACCGATGCTTCTTTGAATCTGGCCTTGAATGTGACTTTTGTTGAAACTGCCTGGACCAATACTTCCTGGCAATTGCTTCCTCCGGGAAATCTGTTCAGTGGTGATCCGATGCAGCCAATCCATGTGAAATGGGATGCAGATCCATTTGATTTTAATGGATCTCCTTATGAAATTCAGTCATTGATTTCTTTGGCTATTAGTATGACTCAAATTGAAGGAAACACCATTCCTAAAATGCTTTGTGGAGTATTAAATAAGGTAACTTTTCTTTCTGACGGAAATGTTCAGGCTGAATACAAGGATTCGCTGAATGCAACAGAGTGGAAGACTTCACCTTTGAATCTGGCTACTTATACTGTGCCTGAACCCAATAAGATCCGTTTGTTCCTGAATCCGGCACAAATTGCAGCAACAGCTTCCGGTAAGAGCCGTGCCGGTATGACGGATGTTCTTTCACAGCTGATGGCTGCTGTTACTCCGATGCTTTCCGAAGGAATTCTGATTACTTTGGACAAAGGTGAAGAAGGTGTGCTGAAAGCTTATCTGGATACAGAAACTCTGCTCCCGATTCTGAAGATCGTAGCACCGCTCTTTGAAGATGAAACAGCAGTGGAACAGATTCTTTCTATGTTGAAAGCTCAGGCTGGTGAGATGGCCGGAATGGTTGATGTATTCTTGAAGCCGGCTCTGGTTGCGATGCCGCAGATTATTGGTTCAACAGAAACCATTCAGATTGGTATCAAGATGCAGGCCGCTCAATAAAACAATAAGAAAAGACCGCAGCCGTTTCCGTTTGAGGAGAGGCTGCGGTCTTTTTTTGTATTCTTACGTGTCGGATCTTTCTGCTCAGAAAGCATATCCGAATCCGAAATTCAGATAAATGGGATACATGGCGAATGAGATTGTCTGGAAATCTTTCTGGAAAATATCATTCAGTCCCCATGTCAGGTCGGCGAAAACTTTCAGATGCTTGAATGCTTTCCAGTCAGCACCAGCCTGTACACCCCATTGAAAATGATTCATATCATTATGGAAATCATATGTTGCAATAGCACCGTCCGTGAATACAATCTTCTGTCCCGTAGGGTTTCCTTCCCGAAGATAGCCTTCATATACTTCACCGGAAAAATCCCCGTCCATCAGATACGAGAAATAAGGGCCCAGCTTGACACTCCATCTTTCGCCGAATTTGTGGGTGGCCAGTAAAGGAATGGTTACCAGTGAACTTCTTAATTTGGTCCGTACACCGCCGGTCCAGTTTCCTTTCAACCGGTTCCCGTCGCTGCCGATGATCTCCATTCCGTAGTTTTTCACCGTAGCCCGTGTCGTCATGTTTTTATTTTCCAGTCTCAGTCCGGTGGTCAGTCCCCATTTCTTTTCTGCCCCGAACCATTTGATCGCATTTCCCTCCAGCATGATGGCAAGCGTGGGATTATACGAATCAATACTTCTGATTTCAGCAGGCAAAGGCAGGGGAGAACTTCCTCCGATACTGATACCTGCCCGGACTTCGTATTCCCATCCGTGCAGGGCTGCATTCAGCAACGTCTGATTCTCGTTCTTTTGGGCATAAAGACAGCTTCCGGCAGTAATTATGGCAGCTGTCAGTGCAAGTAAATATCTTTTCATATTCTTGTCAGATTCTGTTTTATGGATCTTGAGTGATCCGTCCGTTTATTCAAAAATCAGTTCCATCTCGTCAATAAGCAGCGTACTTCCCGGTGCACCTTCAAAAGAAGCCCCGTCTTTGCTGGAAGACATGACAATGCCCAGGCTGTATTTTCCTTCGGCCAGTTTCTGTGCATCTACTCCCTTTCCGAAGGAATCATAATCAAAGTTGAGGCTGAAGCTGGTCCATTCATCTGTTTCGTGAGCATCCTTGATGCGTGCCACAGCTACCATATCCGGATGAGTATATCCGTTGGACGGCAAACTTCCGTCGAGCATGCTTGTTCCGTTGCTGTTGTCAAAGAAGAACGCATAGATGTCAAAAACATCTTTCTGATCCGTATATGCGCCATTGGCAAAGAACTGTTCGCCCGCCTTATACTTATAATATCCTGTCAGCCGGATCGGTTTGCTATAGAAAGGTATTCCGAACTTGGTTGCCTTAAGCGGAGCAGTCAGAGCGTTTGTCAGGTCAAACTGCCCGATAAACAAGTTTCCGGCTGCGATCGGCATGCCCACAAGGCTTCCCAGGCTTCCTGTACTCCGCGTAACCAGTTTCAGGCATTTCCCGTTCCATCCGTTATCATCCTGTGTAGTCGGATAATCTTTAGCCGCAGCCTGGCTGACCGCCAGAGCATATCCTCCGTTTCCGCTGGCCCAGGTAAGCGAATGCTCTCCCTGCTGTTCATAGAATACATAATAATTGCCCGAAGTCTTGACATTTTCAAAATGATATACCGTCGGTATGTTGGTCGAAGTCTGTTCCGTGACCGACACACTGTAAGTGCGGTGCCATTGTCTGTCTTCCGAAGTCACGGTATATCTCACTGGGGAAGAGAAGTCATGAATGCTTCCGCTTTCCGGACTGATGGTTGCCCCCGGAGTCAGTTCAAAAGTCGGTGCGAGGCTGGAAAGGTCAGTACCTTCCTTCACTTTTATTTCTATGGGATAGGCATTCAACTCATCACTGTAAGGCAGTCCAACCTCAATGGTATTGCTTGCCAGACAGTCCACAGGCAAGAGTGAGCAGGCCGTGACGTCAGCTTCTGCATTGGGAGCCTCTTCCTGGATACAGGAGTTCAGCGTCAGTCCCAGCAGGAAGGTTCCGACCGTTGTTACATACGTTTTTTTCATACTTTAATCTGTTAGTCTGTTTAGTTTATCCATTATTGCGATATTCCAGTGGGCTCATACCCACGTTCCGCTTGAAATACTTTCCGAAGAACGACATATTTGCAAAGTTCAGTGAATCTGATATGTCCTGTATGGACAGATTAGTAGATTTCAGCTGTGATTTGGCATCCATGATTACCATGGATGAAATGATGTCCACACATGTCTTTCCGGTAACTTGCTTCACAGTCGTGCAAAGGTGAGCATGCGTGATACCCAGTTTCTCGGCATACCAAGCTACGTTTCTTGTCTGGTTATAATGTTGCATGACCAGCTGTCCGAAGTTCCGGCAGATTTGTTCACTCTTTGAAACAGGACTCTTGTCCGTATTCTTATTCTTATATAATATGGATACACCTTTATGTATATCCGCATACAGATTGGGAGCCATTTCCGTTCGCATCTTCTCGGGAAAAGTCTCATACATCCGGATCAGCAGTTTCAGGTAATCCTGCATAACGCTTGCTCCCTCCGGTTTCAGCGAGAGGACAGGATGTCCCAAAGTCAGATAAATGGAATCCAGCATTGCTCTGGTCTGATTGCTTTCCTCAATGTATTTGGAAGAAAAGCCCAGAAAATAGATTTTCAGATTCCCGTCCACACGATAGATCTGGAAGATACTTCCCGGAGTAAGCGTAATGATGTCGTTGGGGCGTACCTCAATACGGTTCAGGTTCACTGAGGCATCCACTTCTCCGTCCATGCAGAGCACAAAGATTTCACATTTCAGTCTCACCGGGTAATTGGTGTAGAGGCTGAGCAGTTCCTTGCTGATGTCCGTACCGATCAGCCAGGGTTCAGGTAAATCTATTTTAGGCAATTCTTTTTCCATGTCTCTTTTGTTTGAAAATATTTCATTTGCAAAGTTAGCCAATTTGAAATATCGGCTATAAAGTAATGCTATAAAATAACATAAAACAGAGAAAATCGGTGTGTTATGTCTTTCTTGAAAAGGTAAAGATAAAGAATAGACCAAAAATAAAATAAATTGACCTTGTGAGGGTGTGTAAAAAGCCGTTACTTTGCAGCCAGATTCAGATGCTGTGGAATTGGTATTTTACAGTGGTAGTTGAGACCAATTAATTAGAGAGATATAAATGAAAACAATAAGAATGAACAAAAATTATTTAATGTTGCTGGCTTTGGTTGCATTGGGATTGTCTGCATGCCGAAGTGACGAACGTACTCCCTCAGGCGGCGGTTATCTTGCTGTCAGGGTGGCAGCTGATAATGAAGTGGTTTCTGCCGCTTCACGTGCAGAGGGTGATGGAATTCCAGATGTCGGAGACTTCAGTTTATCCATAGCCAAGGAGAATGGAGAATTGGTTAGTAAATGGGATAAATTCAGAGGCTACAGTCGTTCCGGTAGGAACTTATACAGTTTCTGCTTCTTATGGAGATGCAACAACTGAGGGCTTTGACGGATTGAGCTATGTCGGAAGTACGACTGCCAATGTTGCTGAAGGCGAAACTACTGATGTGACTATTGACTGTACAATCAATAAAGCCAGAGTCAGTATCTCTTATACAGATGCATTCAAGAGTTATTTCACTTCTTACAGTGCTTATGTTTCTTCTTCTCGTGGAAATAAAATTGATTATACAGCTGACGAAACCCGTGCAGCCTATTTTACTCCCGGGAATCTGGATGTTTATCTGAATGTTACTCGTCCGGGCGTTTCCGGTTCAGTGGCTTTGAAGGTTAAGACGCTGGCAGCGGAAGTAAAGCATGAATATCGTCTTACCATGGATGTGGATGCCGGAACTTCCACTTTGAATATTATCTTCAATGATGATCCGGAGAGTACACAAAATGTTGAATTTAATATTTCGGATGCTGCACTGAATGCACCGGCTCCCACTATAGTTGCTCATGGATTTACCTCTGGTGAGGCTATGGAAGTAATGGAAGGTGGAAGCGTAGAAGGTACTTTGCAGGCTTATCTGAATGCGCCTTCTGGTTTGGCCGGTTGTGAATTGGTTACCTCATCCGCAGCATTGAAAGCACAAGGATGGCCGGAAAAGGTTGATCTCATGGCGTTAAGTGCCGAAGATCAGCAGAAGCTGACTGAACTTGGTCTCGTAATGAAAGGTTTGGGAAGTACTCACGATAAGATTGCTACGGTTGAGTTTCAGAATGTAGTACCTTATTTATATTGTACCGGAGACGGAAACGAAGAACACTCCTTTACACTGACTGCTACCGATGTATATGGAAAGACAACAGAAACTCCTTTGGTGTTGAACGTAACGAGCCGTAACAATGGTTTTGCAGTAACATTGCCTGAATCTGTACCTTATGGAAGTAATACGATGAGCTTTACAATGAATTTGGAAGGCGATGCTTCGAAAGTGAAGTTCTATTATTATAATTTAGGTGCTTTTCAGCTGTTTACATCAGAAAATGTCTCAATCTCCAGTGAAGGAACTACACATATTGTTACCTTAACTTATCCGGATCCTTTGATTGATACAGAAAGCGATGTGAAGTTCAAAGCTGAATATGGCTCAAAGACTATTGAAAAGACATTTAAAGTAGAAGATCCTGAACTAACTTTGTCTTTGAAGAACGGTGATGTAGATGTGTGGGCTACTAAAGCTTATGTAAAAGTAGAAGCATCTGCAAAATCTCGTGCATCTCGTACTATTTCTTCTTCCACTGTAGAAATTCAATACAAAGATGGTGAGGTATGGAAAGTGTGGCCTAATCAGTCGTACGATAGTGAAAAAGGTTTGTTCCTTCTGACAGGTATGGGAGAAGGGGCTACAGATACTAATGGTGTGGCTTATACATTGCGTGCTGCATATAAACGTAGTGGAGAAGTAGTAACTTATTCAGGAGAATTACCTATTACAACAGAAGCAAAGACTCAGATCCCTAATTCAGGCTTTGATGATTGGTATACAGATTCTAAAGAGCAGTGGTCTGTGGGGCTATTTAAAAATATTAAGTGGTTTTTTTACTATCCTTTTCAGCAGGGAGATGAGGGGCATTGGTGGTCGACTAATAATGAGCGAGCTCAGGCATGGACAGTGGCTCCTGTTTATGTAACGACATGCCCTGCTGTTATATATACATATGATACTCGTACGGGAGAAGGTAAAGCCGCAGAAATTCATACTTCAGGATCAGGTGGTGAGTATGCCAGTACTTCTACATCAATGTATCCAGAGTCGGCTTTTGCGGGTAGTATTTTTATTGGATCTTATAGTTGGTCTGATAAATCAGAACATAAATCGTTAGGGCATAGTTTTAATACTCGTCCGTTGGGCCTGTCTTTTTGGTATAAGTATAAACCATATAAAACCGATGCTTTTAAAGTTTTGGTGGAAGTAAAATCTGGAGAAACGGTAATAGCTGCAGGTGAGTATGTGCCAGAAGCATATTCTTCTGAAGATTTAGAGTATCAACAACATACCATATCTTTGGAATATACAAACAGCTTATTAAAAGCAACATCTATTTCTGTTCAATTTTTGTCAACTAATAAAACGTCATTCACAGAGAATGATTTACAGAAAAATGGGACTTTAACATTAACGGATTGTGCTGATTCTTGGAATGCACATTTTGGTAGTTTCTTAAAGATTGACGATGTAGAATTGATTTACGAATAAAAAATAAAGCCTATAAATATGAAGAATATATTTTTAATCTGTTTGACACTGATGGCAGTACTCTTTACATTTAGTGCGTGCCATAGTGAGAAAATGGAAACAGGAACAACAGATGTAACAGGGCAGTTGAGTCTGGCTTCCATGAAGATGGAGGTGGATTTGAAAGTTGATACAGTATATCCTCAATCCCGTGCAGGAGTTGATGTAAGTAACTTTCTGCTGACTATCAAGAACAGTCAGGGAGAGCAGGTGGAACAATACACTTACAGCGAGATGCCGGAAATTATTTCTTTACCGGTTGGTACCTATACTGTTGTGGCTTCTTCTGCAGAGGCAGCTACCAATGGTTTTGATGTTCCTTTCTATACAGGTTCAACTGAGCAGTTTACAATTAAGGAAAATGAATTGACAGAAGTTTCTGCATTAACTTGCAGATTGGCCAATGTAATGATCTCAGTTGAGTATGATGAGGAACTCCGTAAACTGATGGGAGAAGATGTGGTAACAAATGTTAAGATTGGAGATAATTCATTGGATATTCCTTCTTCTGAGACCCGTAAGGCTTATTTGATTGCTCCGGCTTCTGCAGGTTCAATGGATATTACATTGAAAGGAACAATTGATGGAGAATCTGTGACGGAAGTAAAGCGTGTGGATAATGTACAAGCAGGACAGTATAATATCATTAAGTACGTACTTAATTCTGTGGATGATGGCACAAATAGTAATGTCGGGGGAAATTTAAATATTGCTATTAATATAGACTCTTCCATGACCTCTTCTGATGAAACAGTAGGAGTTAATCCGGGAGAAGAACCGGGCATAGATGATTTCCCGACAGACGGAGGCGAAGAACCTGGTGACGGAGATGGTGATTCGGATGGTGATGGAGAAGGAGGAATAACAAGCGATATTAACATTACGGGAAAGAAATTGGGAGATAGTTCGTTTGATATTGATCAGACTCAGACAATTACTGGGGCAACAACATTGATTGTTGGTATAGAGGCACCTGCTGGTATTCAAAATCTGAAGGTAAAAATAACATCGGCCGGTAACGACGATTTTAATGGTATTGGAGAAGGATTAGGAGAGTTTGATTTAGCTCATTCTGATTCAATGAATGAGAATGCTCAAGCTATGATTCCTGTATTGGGGCTTCCTATTGATGATGCCGTTTTGAATCAGACTAATTTGGATTTTAATATTAGTAAATTTACTTCAATGCTGTCTGGTTTTAAAGGAACTCATACTTTTAAAATTACAGTAACAGATAATCAGGGAAAAACAGAAAGTAAATCATTAGTTATCAATGTTCCAAAGAAATGAGTATTATGAATAAGGTATATAGAATAGTAATTATATGTATGTCCTTGCTCTATCTTGGAGCATGTAAAGAGGACAGAGATATTGTCGGGGAACAAGGTACGTTACAGTTGTCTGTAGGTATGTCTGACAAGATAACTGTTGCATCCCGTACGTTGAGCAGTGAAGAGCAGACTCAACTGGAACAGGCTTGCAAAGTCCGTATTTATAATGAAACCAGTCTGGTACGGAAATATGAAGGAACAGATAATGTACCTTCCAGTATTCCTTTGATGAGCGGAACTTATTCAGTTTGTGTTACTGCTGGTGATTCTGTGGCTGCCTCATTCGATCAACGCTTCTTTGAAGGAAATGAAGAGTTTACAATAACCAAAGGCCAGCAGAGTCCGGTTGAAGTGAAATGTGGTATTGCCAATACTGTATTGGCTTTTACATGGGATGAATCTTTGAAAGAGGCTTTCGAAGGAGATTGTCAGGTTACTGTTACTTCTGCTACTGGTGAACTGGTTTATTCATCTGCCAATGCCGATGCAAAAGGTTATTTCAGCCTGCCTGCCGATAACCGAAAGCTGACATGTAAGTTTACGGCAACTAAACTGACGGGTGGCACGTATGAACAGACTACAGAGTTGACAGATGCACAGCCTGCTACCTTATATAATATGACTTGTAAATATACAGCCACAGGACAAGAGACTACAGGTGGTGCATGGTTGACTTTGAGTGTTGATGAAACCCCATTATCAGAAGAAACTACTATTATTGGGATAAAACAGCGCCCGGTTATCGTTTGTAAGGATGCAGATAATATTGAATATGATTTGGAACAACCGATGTATCTGGCTACAAATACAAAGGGAACTTATTATTTGATTGTATCTACTTCGTCTCCTTTGAAGGGAGCTTTGCTGCAAAATGATAGATTTACAGAGTTTGGAGTTCCGGCTAATAGTATGGATCTGATGAATCTGGGAGGAAAGGATGCCAGTGTAGAAGCTAGCGGAATTTCTTTACATGCTCCAAATGCGATTATGGAAACAGGCGGAACCTGGAAAATCCAGTTCTCTGAAGAACTGATAGCCAAGATGACGGCACAGGAAGGACAGGTAACGACTACTTTGACAGCAACAGATAAGAATGGCAAGCAGCGGATGGTTACATGGAACATTGTTGTTTCGAATGCTACTGTTGCAACCACTGAAGCAATTCCTTATGAAATTTGGACATCCAAAGCTACTCTTCATGGAAAGGTAACCGGTACGTTGGCTTCTACACCGAAATTCCAGTATCGTGTGAAGGGGTCTGGTTCTTCATGGACTACCGTAGATGCGGACTTGACAGAATCAACTTTTAGCAAAGAGATTACAGGATTAACTCCGGGTACAACCTATGAATATCAGGCAATGGATGGAACGCAGGCATCAACTGTTACTTGTGAGTTTACTACAGAAACAGCTACTCAGTTCCCTAATTCAGGCTTTGAATCATGGTCTGGAGATTCACCTATGTTTGTTTATGGTAGTGGTGAAGAAATGTTTTGGGATTCAGGAAATGTTGGTGCTTCTACTATGGGAGGAAATGTTACTACGCCTGATGAAACATATAAACATGGAGGAAAATATTCTGCAAAATTGAAATCTCAAACAATAGTAACGCAGTTTGCTGCAGGAAATATTTTTATAGGTAAATACTTGAAAACAGAAATGCAAGGGCTTACAGGACATGGAATTTTAGGTTTTGGAAGGTCTTTTGCTTCACGCCCAAAATCGTTGCATGGATATATTCGTTATGAATCTGGAGTTGTAGATAAAGGTGGAGATAAAATTTCTAATGGGGAGCAAGATAAAGGTATCATTTATATAGCATTGACTTCTGGCGAAGGAGAAAGTTATGATGATGGTACTCAATGGTCATGCATTGTTCGAACTAAAAATCAGAAATATTTTGATAAGAATGCAGATAATATAGTAGCTTATGGGGAAAAAATTTGGGAAACTAGTACAGAAGGTGATGGAATGATTGAATTTACTATACCTTTGGATTATCGTAAGTTAGATGTTTTGCCTAATAGGATTGTTTTGGTAGCTGCAGCCAGTCAGTTTGGTGATTATTTCCAAGGTAGTAATAATAGTACAATGTGGCTTGACGACATGGAACTGATTTATGAATAAACTTCTAGTAAGTGAGTAAGTGAGAAAATTAATATATCTATTATGCTTTGCGTGTTGCGCCTTGGGGGTGCACGCGCAAAGTTCGCAAAAGAAACTTCCGCCTAAAGTCTTTGTTCCTAAAGGACAATGGATAGTCGGAAGTTCTGTTTCGTATTCGGAACACACGGAAAACAACTACGATTTTCTGATTGTAGAGAAAATAAATGCGGATGGCTATTCCTTTAAAGTCAGCCCGATGTTTGCGTATGCATTGAAGGATAACATGGCATTGGGAGGCCGTTTTAAATACGGACGTACCCTGGTAAGAATGGATGAAACTCAATTGAATCTGGATGATGAAAACCAGTTTGACATCAATAACATTTATCAGTTGAAGCATTCTTATTCGGCCATGGCGATTTTCCGGAATTACATACCGCTGGGAGACAGTAAACGGTTTGCTCTGTTCAGTGAGACACAGCTGGAAGTTGGAGGAAGTCAGTCAAAGGTTGCCAACGGAGAAGGAGAGGCACTGACGGGTACATATTCCAAGTCTACGGACTTGGGATTTGGAGTCGCTCCCGGTCTGGTGGCTTTCATTAATAACTATACGGCTGTGGAAGTCAGTGTCGGTGTACTGGGAGTCAATTTTGGAAAGAAAAGACAGGTCACCAATCAGGTAGAGACGGGAGAACAGTCGTCTACTTCTGCCAATTTTAAGATTAATATTTTCTCAATAGGTTTGGGAATTGCATTTTATTTGTAAACATGATGAAATTTTTATATAGTTGTTTCTTTTTGTTTGCGTGTCTGAGTTGTCTGCATACTCATGCTCAGGAGGCGGATTCCCTGACTGTGGTCCGGGGAGACTCTACGATCCGTTATAAGCTGGTCGTTGTCCACGATACGGTTTATGTTCCGATTCCGGAAGCACAAATGCCGGTTGACTCTTCGCGCATTATCCGTACGAAGCCAGTAGGGCGGTATGACCGTGGTATCATTAATTACCGTTTTGTCCCCAAGCACAAATGGATTGGTGGTGTCACGGTTTCAGTATTTAATTTTGAAAGTGACAACAGCCGTCTGTTGTTCTCCTTGCTCAAGGATATTGATCTGGATCTTCGCACGCTGTCAGTGAATCCTTTTGTCGGATATGCAGTAGCTGATAATGTGGTCGTGGGTCTGAAGTTTGGTTATTCACGTATTTCAGGCGGTATCGATAATCTGGCATTGAATATTGAGGATATGGATATTTCATTGAAGGACATTCGCTATACGGATGACTCTTATTCGTTTAATTTTTTCCATCGCTCTTATGTCGGTTTGGATCCGAAGGGACTGTTCGGTTTGTTTAATGAAACGACTTTGGGATATAGTACCGGATCTGCCCGTTTTTCCCGGGGTAAGGATGAAACATTGAAATATACGGATTCAACAATCAATCAACTTCGGGTAGGTATCAATCCCGGTATTGCTATTTTTATCATGCCGAATGTGGGAGCTGAAGTTTCTTTCGGTGTTGCCGGTTTTACCTACAACTGGGAGAAGCAGAAGAAAAGCAACGGAGAAGAGGGCAAGCGTACGAACAGTGGTGCAAACTTCAAGATCAATCTGTTTAACATTAATATTGGTATAACTGTCTGTATCTGATGAGTATGAAGAGAATTTCAAGAATATTGGGATATTGGGCATGCCTGGCTGTCTTTTTGCTTTCGGCATGTATCGAGAATGATTTTCCCTATCCGACAGTGAAGTTATATCTGACCGGACTGACCGTAGAAGGGCAAGTGGGAACAACGTTGCTTTCCAATGATGACCGTACGGCAACGGTGGAATTGGATGAGACAGTAAATATCCGTAAGGTACATATCCAGAGTCTGGAAGTTACGGAGGGAGGAAAGGCTTCCATTCCTTCGGATACAGTAGTGGATCTGACAACTCCGCTTCAGATTACCTTGTCTTTGTATCAGGATTATCCCTGGACTATCATAGCCAATCAGACGATCGAGCGGATTTTTTCAGTAGAAGGACAGATTGGGCAGGCTTATTTTTATCCGGATATCCGGGAAGCTTCTGTCAACCTTCCGAAAGATAAAGGACTGGATGTGATTTCAGTAACTGATTTGAAACTGGGACCTTCAGGAGCAACTTACAATGGTGTGAATGGAGTTCCTGAACTTCAATGGGAAAAAACAAAGAATTTTGCTTACGCAAAGGTTCAGGTGAAATACAGCGACTTTGTGGATGAAGAATGGACTTTGTATGTGAATCTGTCGGATGTCAAGGTGGGAGTGTCATCGGTTGATGCATGGACCAAAGTGGCCTGGGTCAATGGATTCGGACTTGAGGGACAGGACAACGGCTGTGAGTATAAAGAGGAAGGTGCGGAAGAATGGATACGCGTCAGCTCATCGGAAGTTACACATGACAAAGGAAGTTTTGTTGCACGTCTTACTCATTTGTCGCCTAACACGAAGTATGTCTGCCGCGCTTATTCAGGAGATGAAATGGGCGCAGAGCAAAGTTTTACGACCGGAGAGGAAGCAACTTTACCTAATGGAGGATTTGAAGACTGGTATCAGAACGGTAAAGTGATCTGTCCATGGAAGGAAGGTGATAACTCATTCTGGGATACCGGAAACTGGGGTAGTACCACACTTTCGGCTGAGGATAACATTACAAAGTCGACTACAGATGTCTGGAGTGGTGCTACGTCCGGAAGTCTGGCCGCTGTACTGGGATCAAAATTTGTAGGTATCGGATCAATCGGTAAGTTTGCTGCCGGTAACTTGTTTGTCGGGGAATACCGGGCTACGGATGGAACCAATGGTATTCTGGGATTTGGACGTGAGTTCACTGCCCGTCCGACAAAATTGAAGGGACATTTCAAATATACGACAGCGAACATTGCTTATACAGATAACGCCCATGCAGATTTGATGGGAAAACCGGACACCTGTATCGTCTGGATTGCATTAGGCGACTGGAGTGAACCTGTGGAGATCCGGACAAATCCGAAGAATTCAAAGTACTTCGATAAGAATGATCCGAATATCATTGCTTATGGAGAAATGAATTGCGGAGAGACGGTGTCCGGATATCGTGAGTTTGAAATCGAACTGGATTATCGTTCCACGAGCCGTGTTCCGAAGTATATTTTGCTCGTCTGCTCGGCAAGTAAGTATGGAGATTACTTTACGGGGGGACCGGGAGCAACCATGTGGGTTGATGATTTCAGCCTGGAATATGATTATGATTAGAACTTTCTAACCCACCCCCAGGTAATCACTGAACTACCCCGCAGTAGTTGTCGCGTTACCCCGTAGTAACGGACAGACTACTGCGGGGTAGTTTTTAGGCAGGGAATGATGATTCTTTCCCGGTAAAAGCGTATTTTTATCCCGACTTTTACTTAATGAATGACACAAAAATTGCCTATGAGAAGATTAGACCGATGGAAAAAGACTTTGCTGCTGGCTTTGGCCGTGGCTTCGTGTGAGTGGATGGGAGCGCAGACTGCTACTATTTTACCTGCTCCGGTAGAGATGACAATGCAGGAAGGATACTTCCGGCTTATGGACGGAATGACTATCTGTGCGGAAAAAGATGAACTTCATCCGGTGGCAGATTATTTTGCAGAAGCCATGAAGGAAATGAGCGGCGTAACGCTGAAACAGGTTGATACGGATGGAAAGAAGGCAGATATCCGTCTGGAAATCAGTAAAGATATGTCACCGGAGGCTTATCGGCTGACGGTGGATGCTGACGGTGTGAGTGTAGAAGCCGGAGGACCGGCAGGTGCATTCTATGCTCTTCAGTCGGTGCGACTGGCCATTCAGCCGCAGGACAAGACGGGAATTCCGCGGATGTACGTGGCCGACCGGCCGCGGTTCGGCTATCGCGGACTGATGGTCGACGTTTCAAGATATTTTGTCGAGAAGGAGGAACTGATGAAGATCATCGATTGTATGTCGGTGCTTAAATTGAACAAGTTGCATCTGCATCTGACGGATGATAACGGATGGCGGCTGGAAATCAAGAAATATCCGCGACTTACTTCCGTGGGAGCGTGGAGAGTGAACCAGACAGACCGTCCGTTCCCGGACCGCAGAAATCCGGAGCCGGGCGAGCCGACACCTATAGGAGGCTATTATACTCAGGAGGATATGAAGGAAATTATCCGTTATGCTGCCGGCCGATGCATTGAGATTATTCCGGAAATTGATATGCCGGGACATTCGAATGCGGCACTGGCTGCTTATCCGGAGCTGGCTTGCCCTTCGGTAGACAAGCACATTTGTGTAGTTCCGGGTATGGGACAGGGCTCGGGTAATATCATTTTCTGTGCCGGAAATGAGGAAACGTTCCGTTTTCTGGAAGGGGTGATTGACGAGGTTGCGGAACTGTTTCCTTCGCATTACATTCATTTGGGAGGTGATGAGGCCTGGAAAGAATACTGGAAGAAATGTCCCCGGTGTGCGGACCGCATGAAGCAGGAAGGCATTACGCATATCGAGGAACTGCAGAGTTATTTCATGCGCCGCATGAGCAAGTATGTGCAGAGCAAAGGCAAACAGGTGATGGGATGGGACGAACTGACCAACAGCACCTTGCCCGACGGGGCAATCATCTTTGGCTGGCAGGGCATGGGTAATGCGGCCTTGAAGGCAGCAGCCCAGGGACACCGCTTCGTGATGACACCTGCCCGGCTGATGTATCTGATCCGTTATCAGGGACCCCAGTGGTTTGAGCCGCTGACGTATTTCGGAAATAATACGCTGAAGGATGTCTATTCGTATGAACCGGTCGGTGCGGACTGGAAGGAAAATTATGAATCGTTGCTGATGGGCTTGCAGGCTTCTATGTGGACGGAGTTCTGTAATTCTGCCGAAGATGTCACTTATCAGGTGTTTCCGCGACTGGCTGCGCTGGCAGAAGTGGCATGGTCGCCCAAGGGACACAAGGACTGGTACCGCTTTGTCAAGAGTCTGGACAATTATCTCTACTTGCTTCGTTCAAAAGGAATCCGCTATTCTGAAGCGATGTTCAACATTCAGCATAAGGCGGTTGCAGAGAATGGAAAGGTGAAGGTAACGCTGGAATGCGAACGTCCGGATGTGGCGATCCGTTATACGACAGACGGGATGGAGCCGGATATATCGTCACCTGTCTATACGGCTCCACTGATTGTTGATCACGGGGGAGAGATCCGTTGTGCCACATTTGACGGAACCGGGAAGATGGGCAAGACGCTGACGCTGGATATGGGCTGGAACCTGGCTACGGGTAAGGAAGTGATCTCGCCCAATGTGTCGGATAAATTGCTGACCAACGGAGTGCGGGGAAGCCTGAAGCAGTCTGACTTTGAATGGACGGAATGGTACACGCCGGAGGATGCTTCGTTTACGGTGGATCTGGGAAAAGCTTCGCCTGTCAGCAGG
>ERZ772818.1791-NODE-1791-length-17855-cov-3.367360_pt1 | contig 17855 bp, 22 predicted proteins | sample MGYA00580837_ERZ772818 | MGnify/ENA primary metagenome ERZ772818 (study PRJEB29015, sample SAMEA2737671) | human gut metagenome | biome: human gut; feature: human-associated habitat; material: faeces | place: China | collected 2012 ...
TGACGGATATCCGATGGGAAAAGGATTTATCAACCAGAACTCGAAAATCCGTATCCGCATGATGACGAGAAAACCGGATCAGGAGATCGACGAAGCATTTTTGAAAATGCGTGTGAAAAATGCATGGGAGTACCGCAAGACAACCGTAGATACTTCTTCCTGCCGTATTATTTTCGGTGAGGCTGATTTTTTGCCGGGCTTAGTGATCGATAAATATGAGGATGTGCTCGTGGTGGAATGTTTAGCACTTGGCATGGAGCAGTTTAAGGAGACGATCGTTTCTTTATTAAAGGAAGAACTTGCAAAAGACGGCATCAAAGTGCGCGGCGTCTACGAGAGAAGCGACGCTAATGAGCGCACCAAAGAAGGACTTCCAAAGGTAAAAGGATTTATCGGGGAAGAATTTGACACCAATGTTGAGATCAAGGAAAACGGAGTCCGTTATCTTGTCGATGTCGTAAACGGACAGAAAACCGGATTTTTCTTAGACCAGAAGTATAATCGTCTTGCGATGCAGCGGATCTGTAAAGGGAAAAAGGTGTTAGACTGCTTTACCCATATGGGAACATTCGCCTTAAACGCCGGAATTGCAGGGGCAGCGGATGTCACAGGTCTTGACATTTCCGAGTATGCCGTGCAGCAGGCAAACGAAAATGCGCGCAGAAACGGACTGGAGGATACCGTTCATTTCCGCTGTGCAAACGTGCTCGATGAACTGCCGAAACTGGCGCAGAGCGGCGAACAGTATGATGTTGTTATCTTAGATCCGCCGGCATTTACCAAGTCGCGCCAGGCAACGAAAAACGCGATCAAAGGTTACCGTGAGATCAACATGAAAGGCTTAAAACTGGTAAAAGACGGCGGCTATCTTGCAACCTGTTCCTGCTCCCATTTCATGACACAGGAACTTTTGGCAAAGACAGTCAAAGAGGCGGCAAAGGCAGCACACAAGAGACTCCGCCAGGTGGAATTCAGAACACAGGCGCCGGATCATCCGATTCTCTGGGCAAATTCTGCGAATGTGCCGGAGAGTTATTATTTGAAGTTCTACATCTTTCAGGTTGTAGAAGAACGCTAGGCGTTCGTCATGAGAAGTAAGGACTGGGAAGTGGTGGTAATGCTTGATTTATAAGGACTGGAAGGCATTTGATGTTTACAGATAAAACCTCGTAAAGTATCGCAAAATATCACAAAACCGTGATTCATAGTGGTAAGAAAAGTGGTAAGTCTGAGTGGTAAGCACCTGAATAGAAAAGTGATAAAGAAATTGCCAGGGCAATGTACAACCCCGGAAGTCAGATTAAAATCTGACATTCGGATGCTGATGCATGATCCTGGCAATTTTGTGATTACTTAAAATCACAGGTTTGTTTGTGGTGCATGCTATTTGTTTTAAAGGTAGGAAACCAGCTCATCCATGCCAATGCGCATATCTTTATGACGCTCTGCGGATGCATCCAGTTCATCACTGTATCCAAGAGCTAAGATATTGACCGGTTCTAAGTTTTCCGGAAGGTTCAGTTCTTCTTTTAATATGTCCGGGTTAAAGTAGCAAATCCAGACACTGCCAAGACCAAGCTCGGTTGCCTCAAGCATCATATGGTCGGTCAGGATCGAGGCATCGATGTCGGTTGTGATCTTGCCGTCAAACGGACGCTTCCAGGCTTTTGTCTTATTGGCACAGACGACAATGGCAGCCGGTGCCTGATAAATATTTGCTGCCTTTCCGACTTTTTCCAGTCCTTCTTTGCTTTTTACGACTATAAGGCGTACTGGCTGCATGTTCGCGGCGGTTGGTGCTACGTGGGCAGCCTCTAAGATTTTATCCAGTTTTTCCTGTTCAATTTCTTTTCCTGTGTACTTTCGTACAGAATGTCTCTTTTTTGCAATCTCTAATAATTCCATGATAATCTCCATTCTTGAGCTGTTTTTTGTGCATCTTGAGTTTGTGTGTAAGCACGGATCTTGCGTGTGAAAAATCTTATTTTTCACGCTAATCCTCAATGCTTGAGCTGATTTTTGCACATAATTGAATTTCATGCAGTTTCGCTGGGATAATCCTGTTTATTTCGGATTCTATCTTGTGTTTCTGAACGTTCATGTCTATAATTATATGGAAATGCAGAATATAAGCAAGTATGCACTTTTTTGGTATATACTTCCGAAAAAGTAAGTAAGGAGAAACAGATCTATGAATAAGGAATTTAACTGTCCGGTGGAGGCGACGATCTCCCTGATCGGCGGCAAATACAAGTCGGTCATATTGTTTCATCTGATGGGAAAAACGCTCCGCTACAGTGAACTTCATAAAAAGATACCGAAAGCCACCGATAAAATGCTCGCACAGCAACTTCGGGAACTGGAAAAAGACGGACTTATCAAAAGAACCGTCTATCCGGTTGTCCCGCCCAAAACAGAGTACAACCTGACGGAGTTTGGAGAGAGCCTGTCACCGATCCTAAATGCCATGTGTAACTGGGGAGAGTCCTATCTGAACATTCCGAGTCAGTGTGTGGAAGAGTCGTGAGGCGGAAAGGTTTGAGGGACAAGTGAAAAGCAGGAATACTGTGTCTTGGTGCAGAGCGAGGAACAGAGCACGATGAGAGATTGAGGATTGTGCGCAGGATTTGTGCTTGTGCGTAAACATGAGGTGTCAATGAAAGTGATGTTTTTATTGAAAAGAATGGAGGATTGAAATGGCAGATAAAAATGCAATGAAAAATAAAAGTGCAATGAGGAACAAAGGTAAAGTTAAAAATAAAGACATAGCGAAAAATAAAGCTGCAGGCAAGAAAAAGTATGCAGTTGATAAAATAATGAAGCAGGAGGCAGAAAAACGAACCGCCGGAAAAATGGGAAAGAAAAAATATGCGGTTGATAAAACAGCGAAGCAGGACGCAGAAAAGCGAACCATCGGAAAAATGGAAAAGAAGTATGTAGTGACTAAAGCATTTACAGAAAAAACGGATCATGGAAAATCGGTAAAAGAGAAAAAAGTATCAGGAAAAAACACGTCGGAAAAAATGATCACGAAGAAGCAGAACGCAGATATGTGCCAGTATGCAAAAAAATGCGGTGGCTGCGATTACCAGGGACTTCCCTACGAAAAACAGCTCAAAGAAAAGCAGGAATATGTCAGAAAAAATGTCGGAGAATTCTGCAAAGTACTGCCGATCATCGGGATGGAGCATCCTTATCATTACCGCAACAAAGTGCATGCAGTATTTGACATTGCAAAAGGCGGATCTGTCATTTCCGGCGTATACAAAGCAGGGACACACGATGTTGTAAACATAGATTCCTGCCGGATCGAAGATGAGACGGCAGATGCGATCATCCGCGATATCCGGGGACTTTTACGTTCCTTTAAAATCAAGACTTATGATGAGGATACCGGATATGGTCTGCTGCGTCATGTACTGGTGCGTCGCGGTTTTCACAGCGGAGAAGTGATGGTAGTATTAGTGCTTGGCTCCCCGATCCTTCCGTCCAAGAATAATTTTGTCAAGGCACTGCGTAAACTTCACCCGGAGATCACAACGGTCGTTCTTAATGTCAATGACAAAAAGACCAGTATGGTTTTAGGAGAAAAAGAGACAGTTATTTACGGAAAAGGCTATATTGAGGACACACTCTGTGGCTGTACTTTCCGCATTTCCCCCAAATCATTTTATCAGGTGAATCCGGTACAGACTGAAATCCTTTATACGAAGGCGATCGAGTATGCCGGACTGACGGGAAAAGAGAGGATTGTGGATGCTTACTGTGGCATCGGAACGATCGGTCTGATCGCGGCATCAAAAGCAAAAGAGGTCATCAGTGTGGAGTTAAACCGTGATGCAGTCAGGGATGCCGTAACCAACGCAAAACGCAATGACATCAAAAATGTCCAGTTTTACAATGCCGATGCAGGACAGTTTATGGTGGAGATGGCGGAATACCGTGCCGATCAGAGAAAAAATCAGGTGCCGGCTGCCACAAAATCGGGAAAAAAGGCAACACCGGATGGCAATGTGGATGTCGTATTCATGGACCCGCCAAGAGCAGGAAGTGACGAGGCGTTTTTATCTTCGGTCATCCGGCTTGCTCCGAAGCGCGTAGTGTATATTTCATGTAACCCGGAGACACTTGCAAGGGATTTAAAGTATCTGACGAAACATGGGTATCAGGCAAAGGAGTGCCAGCCGGTGGATCTTTTTCCGTGGACGAAACATGTTGAGTCGGTAGTTCTGATGCAGTATTGTGGAAAATAAGAAAAATAGGCATGTTAGACCACAAGATGTTGTGGTTTGAGGGCAAAAATTGGAGCAAAAAATGACCAGTTTTTGCCCTATTTTTTTCCACGTTTTTATAGATGCATAGAGGCAAAAAAGAGATTTTTAAGTATTTTGGGACAAAATTCAGAGAAAGGAAAAGAAACAGGGATGGAGAAAAAGCAGCACCCAAGTTACGGAATGATTCGGTTTGCAAGGTCCTCAATCGGTGGTTCAGGAACGGCATTGTTTGGAAGTTCCATCATGCATAATAATGTCATACGCCTGTCCATTTCAAAAGGCATGATGGAAAGGGAGGGCAACGAGGACTGGTTTTTGGCAGGGACAGACATCAATGACATGATCGTTGAGGTGGAGATGTCCTATACACAGTTTGCCGAAGCAATCACATCACTTAACATTGGAGAGGGGATAACGGTTACCATTACAAAAGTGAATGGGACATTCGTTGAACCATGCCCATACAGTGACAGGCAGAAAGTAATGCGCCGGGAAGTGGATGAAGCAACCCGTGACTTGGTGCGGCAACTGGAAAAGAGGTCAGAGGAGATTGAAAAACTTCTGGATGAGAAACGTGTCCTGAGCAGGGAGGACCGGAGAAATATCGTCTCGACATTGAAAAATGTACGGCAGGAGTTAAAAAGTAATATCCCCTATCTGCAGAAACTGTTTGCTGAACAGATGGATAAAACCGTGACAGAGGCGAAAGGGGGAGTTTGAAACTTACCTGCAGAACAAGATGAACAGCATTGCACTTGCAGCAATTTCAGAACAGATGAAGCAGGAGGAAATCAGTTTAAACAGAAACATGATACCGGAACTGGAAGTACAGGAGGGCGGGGAAGAGGCAGGGGAGATGGAAGCGGGAATGCACATGGACATGTAAGGCGGTACTTATTTTAGAAATGAAATGGGTGCTGTCTTTTTTTATGGAAAAAGAAAGGAGACAGATTTGATGTCGGGATTTTTTTGCAACAGTCCAAGACTGCAGTTATTAGAACGGCAGATGCGCCAGCCGCCGGGATATCGTCCCAGAGGGCAGGGGTGGATGTTTGACATGGAAGAGTGGAAAAGCAGGGGAAATTATTCAGAGATTGTGGACTGTGTCATCAGCCGGATGCAGATGGAACACTTAAAGAAAAGAATACAGGAGGTATTTGGAAACGCAGAAAAGGAACTGATTTTTTATGACAGCAGGCACAGAAACGATTTTTCTTCCCTGCTGCTTGGCAGACGGAAAAAGAACCTGTGCGGACTTCCGAATTATGCCGCCGCAGTATTTCTTCTGTCTGCAGATGAAAACCTGTGGGAGAAAGTTTCTAAGCAGGTGCTGGATACGGGGATTTATTTTGACCGCATCCGGCTTGGCAGCGTTACGCTGGAACAATATATCCTGTTCCATGCGGCAAGGGATGTGTATCTGGGGACAAAGCATATCCGGCTGTCGGAGCTGACCGACAGGGAATTGATACCGGATGAAATCTTTAGGCTCATCGTCAATGCATTCGTGATGGAAAGGTATGGGGTGGACATCGTAGAACGGGAGGTGTGGAATGAAGATTAGAGCAAAAAATGGGGGACAGACTGTAGATATAACTCTGCCGGCAACGGACATGGACATGCAGTATTGCATGAAATGTATCGGGATAGAAGATATTGTACCGGTATGCTGTATCAGTGAGGTGTGGGATGAACCGTCCTATTTTGGGTTCCTGAAAGGCCAGACAATCAGCATGGACGAACTTAATTTCTTTGCAAGAAGGCTGGATGGAATGACGGAATACGAAAAAAGAGTGGTGGGTGTATACAGCAGTGAGACAGGCATCCGGGAAGTGAAACAACTGATCAACCTGACTTACAGCCTGCAGGGACTGTCCCTGCTCACAGACTTGACGGACGGAAACCGTGTTGGGCTGAGACTTTATCTGGACCGGCACCTTGCAATCTCAGAAGAAGAAAAAAGCAGAATAGATTTTAACGCATATGCACAGAAGATTTTTTCAGAAGGAAAATGTAAGTTCCTGCCACATGGGATACTGGTAGATCAGGGATTCCAGATGGAGGAGGTCTATAACGGAAAAACCTTTCCAGAATACATCGACAGACCGGATGAAACCGTGGCGGTTTTATCTCTTGAAAATGAGGCAGGGGATAAGGAATACCTTTATCTTCCAACGGACATCAGTGCCATGGATAAGGTAAAGAAAAGACTCAACATCGCAGCATTTGCTGAAGGCATTGTGAACGGGATAGAAAATATCCGGCTGCCGGAAAGCATCCTTCCTTCCCCGGAAGATATGTGTATGTCTCTGCAGGGTGATGTCCAGAAACTGACTCTTTTTAATGAGATGTGCCAGACCGTCAGCTGTTTTGATGAAGCAAAAATGGACCGGCTTGCAATGGCGGCAGGATTCGTGGGGACAAGTGAATTTACTGATATCACTTACATCGCAAAGCATCTGGATGAATTTGAAATACATCCGCAGATACATACGGATAAAGAGTATGGGGAATTTCTGGTTAAAGAAGCGGGGATGTTTGAAGTTGATGAACTTCTCCTGCCGCATATTGATTATGCCGGGGTTGCCCGTGATAAAAGACAGGCAACGATGGCAGACAGCGGATTTATTCCAGAGGGCTTTGTTGGCACGCAGAGGGCGATCCATGAGTATCAGGAATATCAGGGGGAATTTGCCGATCTGCTTGAAAAAAACGGGATACCCTGTGAAACGTTCTGCCTTTACAGTTCGCTGGCAGGGATGATGTATCAGGATGGAGAGGAGCAGGAAACGCTGTACCGGAGTGAACTGGCAGATTATGAGGAACAAATCCAGAAAGCCATCCTCAAAGAAAGGCATGTGGAAGAAGAGCCGAGGGGACTCATGCATTATTTTGACGGGAACAGACAGGTGGCTGCAAAAGTGATCAGTGCATTTCCGAGAGTGCAGAACATCCGGGGAGAACTGTTCGGAGTTCTGGAATGCAGTATCTGCCAGCCTCTGACACAAAATGAAATCTATGAACTGAAAAATTTCTGGGACGGACAGATGAGTGACGGCTGGGGAGAAGGCTTTGAACAAAGACCAATCTATACGCAGGAGGGAGAACTGTATGTCAGTTTCTGGACACAGGAAAGACACTGGGGCGTCATGACGGAGGAAGAACTGGACAGAATCTGGAATCATGGCATGACGCAGACTCTGTAAAAAAATAATATTCTGCTGGATATGTGCTGGTGTATGTAGTATTGTGTGTCCCAAATAAACCAAGGAGGCAAACAGATGAAATTGGATGATACAGTCATGGTGCAGTTTTTTGGGGAGCTTATCGAATCATACCGCCAGCAGATCATGGATCAGGAAGAGGCAAGGGAACTTTCAAAGAAGGAAAAAAAGTTCCTGGCAGACTTAAGAAAAGAACTGGAGCTGTCAAACCCACAAGCGTACAGGATGGTGACAGAACTTTTTGGATGCATGTTAGACATCAGCCAGATAAAACAGGAACAGCTTTATATACAGGGAATAAAGGATGGAATACGAATACGAATCCGAAAACTGGTAAAAGAAATCGAGGAAGGTGAGGAATGTTAAGAAGGGAACAGATAGAACGGCTGAAGGAAAGATATCCTGCGGGTACCGTGGTCAGGCTGGGGCAGATGGAAGGGGAACACCAGATGCCGTCCGGCATGGAGGGAAAAGTAATTGATGTGGATGATATCGGACAAATTCATGTGGAATGGGAAAATGGAAGCACGCTGGCCCTGAATGTGGAAGAGGATGACTTTACTGTCGTACCGCAGAAGGAAACCCTGTCCGAAAAGAAATGCAGGGAGTTTTTAGGGAAAGTAAATGAGATATTAAAAGAAACAGATTTCTATCGGCTGAATGTGTCATGCAATGGAGGGGATACCGCCTATGCTGCCCAAAAGCTGCTTGCCATGCATCAGGCATTTGAAACCGTGTACGGGGAAGGATATGTGGATGAGGAGTATGGGATGGTGATGATGCCGGCGGTGGTCTGCGGAAGGGATTCCGGCATACGCACGCTGGCACTTGTCACGCTTGATCTGGAGTCTTCCGGGGAACACTTCGGAACGATTTTCATGACTCCGGGCGGCATGATGGAGCAGGGCAGCAGCTTCCTGAGTGAAAAACAGAAACAGGCACTGGCAGAGTATTATATCCCATATGACTACTGGTACACACCGCTTGTGGAAAGGGACCACCATGTGGATTTTACACAGATGCCGGAGGAGGTGGCAGACATCCGCAGGATGGTGGATGAACTGCTGGTGCAGGGGGAGGCTTTCCATATGAATGAACCAAAATAGGAGGAAAAAAATTTGAACAGCATCATAAGCTGGGTTGGCGGCAAGAAAGCACTGCGCGACCTGATCTATCTGCGCATGCCGAAAAACTATGACCGCTACATAGAAGTATTTGGCGGTGGCGGCTGGGTTTTATTCGGGAAACCGCCGGATAAATGCATGGAGGTTTACAATGATTTTAATTCAAATCTTGCAAACCTCTTTTATTGTGTCAAGGAAAGGCCAATGGCACTGCTTCGGGAACTGTCCTTCCTGCCGCTCAACTCCAGAGATGAATTTACAACACTGCGGAAATTTCTGACCATGGAAGAATTTAAGAGTGAACATCTTGCAGAAGAATTAGAGATTGCAACACACTTCTTGAAAGAACCAGAGGCGACAGAAATCCGTGACATTCTCATGGAGCGTGCCGCAGTAGGGGATGTAAAAAGGGCAGCGGCATTTTATAAGATCATCCGTTACAGCTATGGAAGCGGATGCACCTCTTATGGCTGCCAGCCTTTTGACATACGCAAAACTTTTACCATCATCTGGGAGGCAAACCGCAGGCTGAAGGATACCGTGATCGAGAATAAGGATTTTGAGGCACTCATCCGTCAATATGACAGACCGAATGCCTTTTTTTATTGCGATCCGCCGTATTTTGAAACCGAGGGACATTATGAGGTGGTGTTCCGTAAGGAAGATCATGTGAGACTCAGGGATACCTTAAAAGGCATACAGGGAAAGTTCATGGTTTCCTATAACGACTGTGCCTATATCCGTGAGCTGTATCAGGACTTCCAGATTGAAGCGGTGACAAGAATCAATAATCTTGCACAGAGGTATGACAACGGAAGTGAGTTCCCGGAAGTTCTAATCGCCAACTATGACATGGAGGAAAGGAAAAAAAGCATGCCGATGCAGATGAACCTGTTTGAACTGTACGGGGAACAGAAAACGGTCCGGTGGAAGGGAAAGGAGACAGAGGAAGAGCCACAGGACACATAAAAAAAGAAAGAAGGAGGAAAACATGCTTCAGTTAGTAGAAATGGAAGGAAAGATGACGGAAAACGGGTGTATTGAGATTCCCGCAGTGGTGTTAGAGCAGGCTGGTATCTGTACCGGTGACACCGTGAAACTTGTGTATATGGCAGAGGACGGGGAATTTAAGAACACGGCAAAGGAGTTCCTGCTTGCAAGGGCAGGACAGGATGTGGCAGAGGAACTGGCAAAGGAGGAAAACATTGCGTTCCAGATACCGGAAGAATTATTAAGGGATGCCGGAATCCCGATGGACACAGACCTTGACATTGTGTGTCAGGAAGGACGCATTATCATCCTGCCGTCAGAACTTGTGCAGGGGACGGAAGTGCCGGAGGAACTGCTTGCCATCTGCAGGGAGCTTGGCATCACGGAGGATAAGGTAAACATCATCTTGCGGACCACAGAGGAGGGAACGGATGAAAAAACCGGTGTATAAGCTGTTAGACGAAAAAGGACGCATCCTGATCCCGAAAGAATTCCGCCAGATGGCAGAGCTTGAGAGCGGGGATATCGTAAAGCTGTCCGTGAGCAGTGGAAAAATCATGGTATCCAAAGTAGATATCGTGGAGATGGGGAGTCAGGACCCGCAGGCAGTGGAAGCCTATGTAAATGCGGCGGTAAAACATATGAGTCCGGCAAAACAGGTGGCACTTGCGGCAAGGATTCTGAAATTCGCACAGCAGGAGGGAGGTACGGATTGTTAAGGAATAAGTACAGGGCATTTGAAATCAAAGACGATCAGGTCAGCCAGACGCTGGTGGACGGGAATCTCTGCTCCATTGCAGAATTTATCCGGCATTGCGATGAGGGAAGCATCATCACCCTGCACACCATGGAGGGCGAGCCGTTTTTGATCGGACTCTCCAAGATGTTTGTATTCTGCGGGGACAAGGTATTCTTAGACAGGCAGTTGATCCCTTACCTGCGCAGCATGGGTGGGGAAAGCGTATGAAAAGGATTTATGTTCAGAACGGGATCGTATTTTTTTATGGGAATCCGGCTGGCTATCTGGGAGACGGGAAAGCAGTCATTGACTGCATGTTCCAGAAAGAGGAGCTGGTTTCATTTGTGAAGGAACAGTTTTTGGTGGAACCCGTATTCCGGGAGGGTGTGTATGACCGGCTGTCGGAGGGAGGTGGTGTCAAAGAGACAGCGGAGGTCAGCATTGGGGAAGGGAGGAGGCTTAGAATCTATCAACTGGGACAGGACAGTCCGATCATGATGCGGTTTATCAGTCTGGCAGAGAGAAAAAAGAGAGGGTATGACAGGCCGCGTAGGGAGGAATATGTCAGAGTCTATGAGGGGGAGATAGAAAACTATAGTCTGGAGGAAGTCTGGGAGAAATACGGACGGAGAGTACCGGAAGGGTTTCAGGGACATGTATTGTCCATTTCGGATGTGGTCGAGTTTGCGGATGGGGAAGCCAGCCGCTTTTTCTATGTCGAGCCATCCGGGTATGAGGAAATCAGATTTTAACAAGGAGGAGCATTATGCCAAAGGCAAAAACTGCCCAGAGCCGGGCAGAAACCACAGAACAGCAGGCACCATCCGGAGCAGGGAACAAAGAAAACTCCCCACTCCAGTTTGATGTGCGCATCCAGTCCATCCGGCCGGGGGAAAGCATCAAGGGAACAGCATCCGTAAACATCAACGGGGCATTTGCAATCCGGGGTGTCAAGATTATTGAGGGAAGCAATGGACTGTTTGTTTCCATGCCAAGCTATAAGGCTGGGAATGAGTACAAGGACATCTGTTTTCCTATCACGCAGGAATGCAGAAAACAGCTCCATGAAGCAGTCATCGGAGCTTATGAGCAGGCAATTTCGCAGGGGCAGGATACGGTAGCAAAGCATCATGGGATGCAGGCACCGGAAGGACAGCCGATGGAGATGGCAGGAATGTAACCGGATAAAACCAGAGAACATAGAGCGGACCGCACAGAAATGGTTCAGCAGATCATTAGAAAAAATTGGAGGAAAAAAATATGAGAAATATGATGAAAAAATCAGCACAGAATGTAAAGGCAGTTGCCGTGAGAGCAGGAATGTTAATGAAGGATACCAAGGGCGAGAACTACGTGGATACGGCGGTCAAAATCCTGATCGCAGTCGTTCTCGGCGCACTGCTCCTGGCAGGTCTTTATGCACTCTTCGGGGATGTGGTGATGCCTACCCTTACCCAGAGGATTCAGGACATGTTCAACTACGCAGGATAAGGAACACCGGTCCAAAACAGGGAAACAGGAAAAATAACAGAAGGATATGGAGGAAAACAGATGCCTAGAAGAGCAAACACACAGACACAGCAGGAAGCAGTACGGGAAAATGCCGCAGTGCAGGCAAATGCAGGGGCAGACATGCAGATGGAGGCTACCATCACAAAAACACAGCCGGAAAAGGGTGTCCTTGCCCTTGCCGATGTAAAGATCGGGGATTTCATGACGATCCGAAATGTCAGAATCAAGGAAGATGACTACGGGCTGACCGTTGCCATGCCGAAAACAAAGACAGGGGCAAATGAACAGTACAAGGATGCGGTGTTCTTTGCCGACAGGGGAATCAAGGAAAAATTTGACCAGACGGTACAGAAAGCGTATGAAACTTTTATGCACCAGCAGACGGATCTGGACGAGGAACCGGAGGAGGCAGAGGAGCTGGAACAGGAAGAAGGCGGCATGAACATGGGAATGTAGCATGATCAGGCTGGCTTTCTTTTTTTCTGCTCTGTTTTTGGCGGCGGTCATGGATATGAGGACAAGGACCATCCCGGACTGGCTGGTCGTTCTGGTGGCACTTACCAGCATGCTGCCACCGGGACAGCCAAATCTTTTGGGAGTTTTTGCAGGACTTCCGCTGCTCCTTGCAGGCATTACCATAGGAGGAATCGGCGGAGGGGATGTGAAACTCATGGGGGTATGCGGCCTGGTTCTTGGAGCGAGCCAAGCGCTTACGGGACTGTTCCTTGCATTGTGCCTGCTGGTGCTGTGGCATGCGGCAGGGGGCATGGGCAGGAAAAAGAACAGAAAGAAACAAAAAGAGGAGAAGGAACAGGAACAGGAACAGGCATACCCGCTTGTTCCGTTTCTTTTTGCAGGAATGCTGATTGGTATCTGGATAGGAGGTTAAAGAATTGAAAAAGAAATTATTACTGGCAGGGATTGTGGCACTGCTTGCAGGAACTGTCGTGGCAGCAAGAAAGAAAAAATATACGGAGACATCGAGATAGGAGGAGAAGAGAATCATGAAACTGTTAAAAAATCGTACTGTTCTTGGGGTACTCTGCATTGCAGTGTCCCTGCTCATCTGTTTTGCAGTGACACCGCTTGTCAATGCCGGACTGTCCCAAAAGACCACAATCGTGCGTTTTGTAAAGGATGTTAAGGCAGGCGAAGAGATCAAAAAAGGAATGCTGCAGGAAGTCGAGGTGGGAGGCTACAACCTGCCCGAAAATGTGTTAAGGAGCATCACGGAGGCGGAAGGAAAATATCTGACCGCAGATGTTTATGCAGGGGATTATATCGTAGCAGAAAAAGTAGCGGACGAGCCGGCTGCAGAAAATAAATACCTGTACAACTTAAACGGGGAAAACAGGCAATCTCCATCACCATCAGTTCTTTTGCGGAAGGACTCTCCGGCAAATTAAAGAGCGGGGATATCGTGTCGGTCATCGCACCGGATTACCTGGGCAGCGGCGAGACAGTCATCCCGGCAGAATTAAAATATGTGGAGGTCATCGCAGTGACGGCAAAGTCCGGCTATGATGCCAATACACAGGAGCAGGAAGAGGGGAAGGAGCTTCCGTCCACCGTCACGGTGTTAGTCAGACCGGAGCAGAGCAGACTGCTGGCAAGGCTGGAAGCAGAGGGAGAAATCCACCTGTCACTGGTATACAGGGGAGACAGCCAGAAAGCCGCACAGTTCATTGAAGCACAGGATCTGGTGCTGGAGGAGCTTCTGGAAGAAACCACAGAGGAAGAAGAGGTATCTGTTGTAAAAAATGAGGTGCCGAGGACAGGAGGGGAAGCGGATGCAGTGACGGCAGAAGAAACCTCGGCAGACGAGAAAAATGATACGGATATGGAGGAATAGTGTTTGAATTTCATGAAAAATTCTTTGTTCCAGAGAAATTTGGAGCAGGAAAGGGAAGAAGAGATGCCGGAAGAGGGAGGCGTGCTTGCCGTGTGGGGCAGCCCTTCCTCCGGCAAGACGGTGGTGTCTGTGAAACTGGCAGAGCATCTGGCAAAGAAAAAGAGAAATGTCATTTTAATCCTTGCGGATATGATCACTCCGCCGCTGCCTTACTTATGCGCACCGTCAGACATTGAACAGGAAAGGTCGTTGGGGAGCATTCTTGCCGCATCCCATGTGACGGAAAACTTCATCAAGAAGAACTGCATGTTCTACCGGAAGAATGATTATCTTTCCATGGTCGGGATGTTAAAGGGGGAGAATGTGTTCACCTATCCGCCCTATGAAAAAGAGCAGGCGGCAGAACTGCTCCAGCTTGCAGCACAGATCGCACCGTATGTCATCGTGGACTGCACCAGCAATATCGCATCGGATATCCTGTCGGCAGTCGCATTGATGGAGGCAGATACGGTATTAAGGCTGGCAGGGTGTGACTTAAAATCCATCAGTTACTTATCCTCCCAGCTTCCACTGCTCTCAGACCACAAATGGGATGCCGACAAGCAGCTAAAGGCCGTGTCCAATATCAGACAGCAGGAGGCGAGCAGCCACATGGAACAGATCCTTGGCAGTGTGTCGTTCCAGATTCCGCACAGCAGTGAGGTGGAAGCACAGTTTTTAGAAGGGGAACTGCTTGGGGAACTCGGCTTGAAAGAGAGCCGGACATTCCGCAGGGAGATAGAGAAAATCAGCAGGGAGGTATTCGGGGTATGAAAAACAACCAGAATCTGTTCTTTTCTCCGGAGGAAAAGGGAAGGGCGTTTTCGGATGTCTTAAAAGAGGTGCAGGAGTATATCTCCAGCAAATATTCCACGCTCATGGTAGAAGGCGGGAGCGAGGAAGTAAAACAGCAGGTCAAGCGGTACATCACAAAGTATATCTGCGACTACCGCATCACGGTAAAGGGAAAAACACAGGAACAGTTGATCGATGACCTTTACACGGAAATGGCAGAGTTTTCCTTCCTCACCAAGTACATTTTTGGAACAGGGATAGAGGAAATCGATATCAATTCCTGGCGGGATATCGAGATACAGTACAATGACGGCAGGTGTGAAAAGCTGGAGGAACACTTCGAGTCCCCGGAGCATGCGGTCAATGTCATAAGGCGCATGCTCCATGTGTCGGGCATGGTGTTGGACAATGCCTCCCCTGCGGTGTTAGGGCATCTGAGCAAAAATATCCGAATCGCCGTGTTAAAGACGCCGCTCGTGGATGAAGATGTGGGGATTGCAGCGTCCATCCGTATTGTCAATCCGCAGAGCCTGAAAAAGGAAAACTTTGTGGATGGCGGCACCGCAACAGGGGAAATGCTGGATTTTCTGGCAGAGTGCCTGCGTTATGGAATCAGCATCTGTGTTGCAGGAGCAACCAGTTCGGGAAAGACCACGCTTGCAGGCTGGCTGCTTACCACCATACCGGATGGAAAGCGCATCTTTACCATCGAAAACGGCAGCCGTGAGCTGGCACTTGTAAGGGAAAAGGATGGAAAAGTGACCAACAGTGTCATCCATACGCTGACCAGATACAGCGAAAATGAAAAGCAGAACATTGATCAGGACATGCTCCTTGATATGGCACTGCGTTTTAACCCGGAGATCATCTGTGTCGGGGAGATGCGTAGTTCGGAGGCGTACACGGCACAGGAATCGGCAAGAACCGGACACACGGTGCTTACCACGATCCACAGCAACAGTTGTGAATCCACTTACAGCCGAATGAGGACACTGTGCAAGAGAAAATATGACATGGATGATGAGGTGTTGATGGACCTTGTAACGGAGGCATTCCCTATCGTGGTGTTCACCAAGCAGCTTGAGAACCGCAAGAGAAAACTCATGGAAATCATGGAGTGTGAGATCACGGCAGACGGAAAGCGGAAGTTTAACCCGCTGTACCGCTATGAGATCACCGAAAACCGGATGGAAGGGGACCGCTTTATCATTAACGGCACGCATAAGAAGGTGTGCGGAATTTCCGAGAGCCTCAAAAAGAGATTTTTGGAAAACGGCATGCCAAAAGATGTGCTGGAAAGAATTGAAAAAGGAGGGGAGAAAGCATGCTGACATTACAGGTCATTGCCTGCATCGGGATCATTACAGGGGCATTCCTGCTGTTCCACATCCGGCTAAATGACTTTACGGGGAACATTTTCCACAGGCTTTTGGACGCACCGAAAGGAATCCGTGAGGAGATACTGGAGGAAACCAAGCGCAGGAAAAAATCCTATTTCCGAAGGGAAATCGAGGAAGTACAGGCAATTTTGAAAACAACGGACAGGGAGGAGCTGTTCCCGCTTTTATGCACGGCATCCCTCCTGCTGTTTGCCGCAGGAGCAGCCATTGCCGTCATGATCGGAAATGTTTTTCTGGTTCCGGTGCTGGCATGCGGATTTTTATTTCTGCCGTTCTGGTACATCAGGCTGACCGCATCCCATTTCAAAAAGGATGTGTCATCGGAACTGGAAACCGCACTGTCCATTATTACAACGGCATACCTGCGAAGTGAGGACATCCTTACTTCGGTGGAGGAAAACCTCGAATATTTAAATCCGCCGATCAAGACCGTGTTTGCAGATTTTGTGTCAAGAATCCGCCTCATAGATCCAGACCTTGAAGCAGCCTTGGAGGAGCTTAAGGGAAAGATTGAAAATGATGTGTTCATGGAATGGGTGGATGCCTTAAAGTCCTGCCTGTATGACAGGTCACTAAAGACAACGCTGACACCGATCGTGGCGAAACTGTCGGACATGCGCATCGTGAATGCAGAGCTGGAATATCTGGTATTTGAACCCAGAAAGGAATTTATCACAATGGTGGTGTTGGCAGTGGGGAATATCCCGCTGTTATATTTCCTGAACCAGTCCTGGTACGATACGCTCATGCATACCATCCCCGGACAGATTATGCTGGCAGTTACCGGCGCAATTATTTTTGTTTCCACGGCATGCGTCATAAAACTGACAAAGCCGATTGAATACCGGACATAAGGGGGAGGGATAAATTGAAAATCGTACTGATAGTTGTATTCATCCTGACGGCATGCGGACTGTTCCTTCTGCTGTCGGGCATCTTAAAGCTGCCGACACTGCGGACCGGCAGGGCGATGATGCAGTCAGGGAAGAAAGAAAAGAAACTGCAGAAAACACTGGATGCGTTCTACATGGACGGAGCGGCATACTTAGGAAAATACATCGGGATGAATGCCTACAAAAAAAGCAGGATGCAGAATGTCCTAAATGCGGCAGGACTTAAGATGACACCGGAAACCTATATGGCGTATGCCTATCTGAAGGCAGGGAGCATTTTTCTCCTGATCCTTCCGGCACTGCATGTATTTCCGCTGCTTGCCATCATGCTCGTGCTTTTAGGAGTCATGGTCTACTATAAGGAGACAAGAAAAGCAGAAGAGCTGGTAAGGGAAAAAAGAGAGCAGATCGAGGGAGAGCTGTACCGTTTTGTTTCCACCATCACACAGGAGCTGAAAAACAGCAGGGATGTACTTTCCATGCTGGAGCATTATAAGGAAAATGCCGGGGAGATGTTCCAGAAGGAACTGGACATTGTGTGTGCCGACATGCGTTCCAGCAGCTATGAGGCAGCACTCACCCGTTTCGAGGCAAGGCTCAATTCCCCGCAGCTCTCTGATGTGGTCCGTGGACTGATTGGTGTGTTAAGAGGCGATGACGGTGCAGTGTATTTCCAGATGCTCACACACGACTTCAAGCAGGCAGAACTGCAGAGGTTAAAGGCAAAGGCAGCAAAAATCCCGCCGAAAATCCGTGTCTTTTCTTTTGCCATGCTCTTATGTTTCCTTGCAACCTATTTTGCCATCATCGGCTATGAGATCATAAAGTCCATGGGAACACTGTTCTGATAAAAGCGCAGGAAGGAGAAAAAATGAAGCGGATCTATAAAATCATGAGGGACAAAAAGGGGGAGGGATATATCGCAATGTCATTTAGATAAGGATTGCTTTATAGTCAGAAATTCTTATACAGCGGATAAACATTTTGTTTATCTGCTGTATTTCTATCTTATA
>ERZ772818.1792-NODE-1792-length-17849-cov-3.877880_pt1 | contig 17849 bp, 24 predicted proteins | sample MGYA00580837_ERZ772818 | MGnify/ENA primary metagenome ERZ772818 (study PRJEB29015, sample SAMEA2737671) | human gut metagenome | biome: human gut; feature: human-associated habitat; material: faeces | place: China | collected 2012 ...
GGCTGACTGTTAAAGTTCTTTCTTTCACTGTTCTGCCGGACATGAACGAATTTGAATTTGAACAGCCGGCGCAGGAACAGCTGTGGAAAGAAATTGAGAAAGATAATAAATTTTATAAAAAGATTGAAAGCGCCCTCAAAGAAACACTGTTTATCGGAGATGGCGCTTTTAAAGTGGCAATAGATACAACAATCAGTGATTATCCGATACTGGAGTGGTATCCGGGGGAAAGGGTTGAATTTGTCTACCAGAGAGACCGAATCAGGGAAATCGTATTCAAGACACCATACAAAGAAAAAGGAAAAGTGTATGTTCTGAATGAGCGTTATGGCTATGGCTATATTATCAATGAGCTGTATCTTGACGGCAGACTGGTCGATATTAAATCTATAAAAGCCACTGAGAATCTGACAGACATTAAATTTGATGATTCGGTCATGCTGGCTGAACCATTTATGATTTATGAGTCTACCAGATATGAAGGCAGAGGCGGCAGCATATTCGATGGAAAGCTCGACAGCTATGATTCACTGGATGAGACATGGTCCCAGTGGATGGATGCCTTAAGAGCCGGAAGAGCAAAGACCTATATTCCGGAATGCCTGGTTCCACATGATCCTGAAACAGGGATGCTGATAAAACCGAATCCGTTCGACAACCGCTATTTTGCAGCAGAAGGAGATATGCGAGAGGGTCAGAAGAATCAGGTCGTTACGGACCAGCCGGTTATTCCTCATGACAGTTATATGGCATCATACATTACAGCCCTGGATCTGTGCCTGCAGGGAGTGATCAGTCCGTCTACACTGGGGATTGACACAAAGAAGCTGGATAATGCAGAAGCACAGAGGGAAAAAGAAAAGACAACCCTGTACACCAGGAACGCAATTGTAAAGGCATTGCAGGAAGTTCTTCCGGGAGTTGTTTCAATGTGTATCAATGCAGACAATATCCTGCATAACAAGAGCATTGAAGAAGTAAAGGTCAACATTCCGTTTGGAGAATATGCAAACCCGTCATTCGAAAGCCAGGTAGAGACAGTTGCCAAAGCGAAACAGGGTGGCATTATGAGCATTGAACGATGTGTTGAAGAACTGTATGGAGATACACTGGACGATCACTGCAAAGAAGAAGAAATAGCCAGATTAAAGGCAGAGCAGGGCATCCAGGACGTGGATGAACCAGGAGTGAACCTGGAGGCTGGAAACTTTAAGATTGACCTGGAAGGTGGTGGAGATAATGAAAGTAAAGGTGGCAAACAGAATATACCGGATGAACCGAAAGAAGTACCAGGAGTTTCTGGAAGTAGCAAAGGGGCAGGTACCGATGGGCGTGTACGCTCTGGAAAAGAATGATTATGCTGAGCTTAGAAATGATGCCTGTACCAGCAAAACAAAGCTTAAAGACATGATCCGAATATTCAAAAGCCAGGGCTTTAAGGTATATGCAAACGGGAGGTAACCGCAGATGCCGAAGCTTAACACCGTCTACGACATTGGAGCTGCCTTTGAAGCCATAGAAAATGAGCTTATATCTTCCATGATCCGTAATATGCGCCGGCACAAGCTGGAAGAGATCGATGAAGATAAACAATGGGCTATGTGGCAGGCACTGCAGCTGAAATCCCTGGAAAAGTACAAGAAGGACAACCAGAAGAAGTATGGCAAGCAGTTCAAGGATATCAATGCACAGATCAAAACACTGATATCCCTGTCCAGATCTGAAGGCGAGATGGCACAGGAGATTGCAATCTTGGAAGCTATCAGAAATGGATTTCCTGCTAAACGTATTTCCAAAGGGGCAACAGCTGAGTTCTTCAAGGTAAATGACAGAAAGCTGGAAACCCTGATTAACGCTACCATGAACGATATGCAGAAGGCTGAGATTGCTGTCCTTCGAATGGCAAATGACCAGTACCGCAAAGTGATTTACAATGCTCAGGTATATGCAAACACAGGAGCTGGTACCTATGAGAAAGCTGTTGATATGGCTACAGAGGATTTTGTAAAGGCTGGCTTGAATTGCGTGCAGTATGCCAACGGTGCAAGACACACGCTTGCTGATTATGCGGATATGGCAATCAGAACAGCCAGCAAAAGGGCATACCTGCAAGGAGAAGGCCAGAAGCGCCAGGAATGGGGAATATCTACAGTGATTATGAATAAGCGCGGAAATCCCTGTCCGAAATGCTTGCCTTTTGTGGGAAAGGTGCTGGTTGATGATGTGTGGAGCAATGGTCCGAAGGACGGAAAGTCACCGGTTACCGGAATCAAGTATCCACTCATGAGCAAGGCTATAGCCGCAGGTCTGTACCATCCGCGCTGTAAAGATAGCCACACTACATATTTCGAAGGAATCAGCACCCCGCCAGAGAAGAGTAGGTATACCAAAGCGGAGTTGAATGAACTGGTACGGAAGCAGGAACAGGAAAACCGGCAGCAGTACGCAAAGAGGCAGGAAAAGAAGTTTGGTAGGCTGGCAGAATTTTCTCTGGATCCGGAGAACCAGAAGAGATACGAAACTAGAAGACGCGAATGGAATGTAGAAGCACATCCGCCTTTTAAACCTGCTCAAACAATGGAGGAGGCACAACAGTATGCGCAACAGTTTTGCAAAGAGAGTATGTTGGATAGAGTCTTCAAAGGTAAGGCTGATTACAAGGGCATATCCTTGGAAAATGCAAACAGCATCAATGAAGGACTGAATGACATATATAGCGCGTATGATATTCCGAAAATCAATGGAGTAAAAACGATTGATCCAAAATCAGCAAAAGGAAAGAAAATCTTTACGAGTGAAGACGCGGTGATGGCTTATTCTCCAGTTGAAAACGGAATTTATATCAACAAAGCGGTACTGAAGAATGAAAAGACCCTGGATGACTATAACAAGAAGTCAAAAGAAGCCTGGGAAGTGGTAATGGATAACATAGATACACTTGAAGGAAACAAACGAGAACTTGCAGAACGCTATAAAGCAGCTGGGCGAAGCCTCATAGGAGACGGATCAGCAAAAGATTATATTACGCACGAGATGGGACATCACATCCAGTGGCAACTTTTTGATGCAAAAACTATAAACGAGATAGGTGAGGATGCCAAAAAGTATGCTGGTAAGATATCTGGTTATGCGACAGCAAGCAAAACAGAGTATTTTGCAGAAAGCTTCGCGGCATACATGAAAGGGCAAACCGATATTTTAGATCCTAAGTTTGTAAATTTTTTGGATAAAAAAGCTATTGTAAAAAAGGCACGTAATGGTATAATGAAGAAAAACGAGGATACACTAAAGATGGATTTGCAATTATTTGCTGAAAGCGATATTAAAAATCAAGAATCCGGCTCATTAAAACGTGCAATTCGAAAATACCAGAAAAGAATAAAAGAACATGAAAATAAGCTGGAAAATCCTGCACTCTATTGTTCAGACTGGAATGATAAAATGACCTGTGAACAGGAAGGCTTGAAACGCCATTGGAAAAAGGAAATCCGCAATTTCAACCAGGCAATAGAGGATAGAGTTAATGAATTGATGGAAAGGGGCGATTATAATGACTGATGCATTAACAAGAGAAGGAATTAAATATATGATCGCACGATTGCTGGAAAATGCAAATGAAGCGGCAGAAGAAAGTAAAGCAAACAAAGATGATGCATATTGTGCCGGACGCAAGGTTGCATACTATGAAATGCTTGATATATTAAAAACTGAATTGGATATCAAGGAACAGGATTTAAAAGAGTTTGGACTTGATATTGATTTAGAGAATAAAATTGCATAAAATAAAATACCACCAGTCAGAAACGGCTAGTGGTATTTTTATACTTAAAAATATCAATACAGTTATAAAAACAATGATAGCACGCCATAAGACGTGTTATTTTTGTGCTTATTTTTAAGAAAGAGAGGATAAAGAACATGAAATTTTCAGAAGCATTCAAAATGATGAAGCAAGACATAGGAATGAAGCTTCCATCATGGGATGGATATTGGTGGTGGGATGAGGAGTCAAAAACAATTCTCATGTACACAAAAGACGGAAATTGTATGGATATCCGGGAAACCCAGGTTGTTGAGTATACGCTTCAAAACATCATGTCAGATGAATGGATTCCAGCGAATGGGCAGAATTGTCCGATTCTGGGAGGAAAGGCAACCTTTAGTTTTAGTGAAGCTATCAAGTATCTGAAACGTGGCATGAAAGTAGCACGTGAAGGGTGGAACGGAAAGAAACAGTACATTCAGCTTGCTACTGGTATTTCATATAGGACAGCAGCTGGTAGGATTATAAACTGTGAGCATGAAGCGATTGGAAATAAAGCAATCGCATTTGTGGGAACATCAGGCGTTCAGATGGGATGGCTTGCATCACAGGCGGATATGCTGGCAGATGATTGGGTAATTGTGGAGGAATAACAACATGGAGAATGAAGAATTTCTGAGATTATGTAAAGCAAAAGTTGCAGAGTATACCAATAGTCACATGGATGTTACAGACCGGCAGCAGGTGACTGTACATGATGTGTATGTGGTATGGAGCTGTAAGACTTTGCAGAATAACAAGGCACTGCTTAGCACTACGGTACCAGATGGCATGTACTATGAGCTGACATATAACGGTGATAAGAATGAACTGTATATGGATGCCTATAAGAAGTTTGAAAACAGATGTTTCAAAATGTAGGAGGAAGAAAATGAAAAGAAGAGCAACAAAGCGTATTGCAGCATTAATGGCAATTGTAATCCTGGTATGCTTCGCGGCTACGGGTTGCACAGAAGCTGATCAGGTGAGTGCGAATATTTCACAGGAGGCAGATAACTTCAATGTAACCAGAAAACTTACTGTTTTGAATGCCAGAACAGATACAATCCTGTTGGAATTGACTGGAACATTTGCACTGAAGAATAACTCTTCAAATGAACTGGAAGTAATTATTGAGACCGCAGAAGGGAAGTACCAGAAAGACTATGTTTATTTGAATGACTATACCATGTATGTAGTTGAAGACATTTCTGGATCGGATGTGGACAAGTACCATTATGAGATTAATTTTCTTCCACAGTGGGGATTTAAAGTCACACATAATGATTAAATTTGTGCCGGCGCAAGAGGAGGTAAAGACAATGAAAACTGTAGTAATTGAAGGTAAGGATCTGTTGTTCACACTTTTTAAACTTGCATTTTATATTTGGATAGGGATGTGGAATGTGAGGATTTTGCTGGTAGCAGTTAAGATGGTGATTGCGGTAGGTGTATATTCAACTTACTTTGCGGTAATTTTAGTTTCGGTTTATGGGATTTATTCTGCTTTCAGAGGGCTTAAGAAGACAGTTGCCAAAACAATAAGGAGGTGGTTATTTGAAGGTGATAGTGCAGCACAACTTCCGCGACAAAGAAAATGATCTGGTTCTTCGTACAGTCGGGGAAGAACTGGAAGTGTCCCGGAAAAGAGCAGAGTATTTAGCAAATTCGCAGCTGGTAAAGACCGTTGAAGATCAGAAAGGCGGTGATCCAAAATCTCCCATTGAGGCGCAGGGTTAAGCGTCTTATTTTTATGTCCAAACACGATAGGACATAAAACTGTGCGTGGCCGGTGACACCGAAGAAAATGGATTGCATTAAGAGTGACACTCTCAAAACGGAAAGGAGACCAGAAATGGCAGATAACAGCACAACACAAACTCAGAATACTACTCCACAGACAGAACCGCAGCCAGGCGCCCAGACAGGGCAGCAGGCAGCTCCAGCTATTGACTACGGAAAAATCCAGCAGATGCTGGATGGAACCCTTGCGGCAAAAGAAGATACTGCCCTGAAAGCTTATTTTAAACAGCAGGGCTTATCACAGCAGGAAGTGGAGCAGGCAATCACAGCATTCAAGGAACAGAAAGCAGCAAATCAGCCAGACGTTGTCGGAATGCAGAACCAGATCACGGAGACACAGGCGCAGCTTGCAGCATCTCAGAAAGCTGCTCAGGCAGCACAGGTAGAAAATGCAGCAACAATGATGGCTGTATCTCTGGGAATCGAAGCAAAAACAATTCCATACATCCTTAAAATGGCTGATTTAAGCCAGGTGATGGGAGAAGATGGAAAAATCAATGAGGAATCATTGAAAACAGCTGTGAATAAGGTACTGGAAGACGTTCCGGCACTGAAACCACAGATGGATGGAAAAACTGGCTTTACACAGGTAGGAACTGGTGGTAATCCGGCACAGCATCCACAGCAGACTACAACTACAAACCAGACAGCGGTACCGACAAAGCGTTGGAACCGTTGGAACTAAAAGAAAGAAGGTATAAGATATGGCATTAAATTATGCAGAACAGTGGAGTCCGGAACTCCTTGAAATCCTGATGCAGGGGACACTTACTTCCCCATTTGTAACAAGCAATGTAAGGTGGCTTGACGCCAAGACGTTCCATTTCACCCAGATGAGCACATCCGGATACAAAAACCATAGCCGCGAAGGTGGATGGAATAAAGGTACAGACAGATGTACCATACACCTTAACACATGACCGTGATGTTGAGTTTATGGTAGATAAGGCAGACGTTGACGAAACCAATGCAACTGCCTCTATCCAGAACATTTCCCGCGTATTTGAGCAGACATGGGTAGTTCCGGAAACAGATGCGCTGTTTTTCTCCAAAGTTGCCCAGGCAGCTCAGAAGACAGAAGGCTATCATGGATCCACAGCAACTTCCACATATACGAAGGCAAAAGTTTTTGGAATGCTGAAAGATATCCTGGCAAAAGGAAAACTCAGAAGATACAAAGCGAACGGTTCTCTGATCATGTATGTTCGCAGTGAGATCATGGATGCCCTGGAGCAGTCTACAGAGTTTACTCGTAAGATCGAAATGACTCAGATCGCAGAAGGCGGCCTTGGCATTGAAACCAGAGTAACAGACATTGATGGGGTGCCAATCATGGAAGTAATCGATGATGAGCGATTCTATGATGCATTTAACTGGGAACCGGAAAATGGTGGATTTGAACCACAGAAAAAGGTAACTGCTGGAAGCGGTGTTGAAGCAGTGACCGGTGCGCACAAGATTAATGTACTTGTTGCTTGTGGTCAGACCTGCAAGACTGTACCGAAGATTAATAGCATTTATTATTTTGCACCAGGCACACATACTGAAGGTGATGGATATCTGTATCAGAACAGATCTTTCTCTGATGTATTTGTATTTCCAAATGGCCGTGATGGTAAAATCGACAGCATTTATGTGGATGTTGATACTGCAGAGGTTGGCGCCTGATAAGGGGTGAGAAAATGTCTTATGTACCATATGCAACCCCAGAATACTATACGGATACTTACGGTGGAACCCTGATTTTAGAAAATGACATTGCGAGAGCTCTGCAGATTGCGTCTCGGCACATTGATTCCCTGACCTACAACCGGATTGTAGGCCGGGGATTTTCCAGCCTGACACAGTTTCAGCAGGATATCATTCAGGATGTTGTCTGCCAGCAGGCAGATTTTGAAACCGAGAATGCGGACGAGATCAATTCTATACTTTCAAGCTACAGCATCAATGGTGTATCCGCTCAGTTTGGTAGCAGCTGGAACGTATTCACAGACAAAGGTGTGGCAATGAAAAGAGATCTGTATGCGCTGCTGTGTCAGACTGGGCTGTGCTGCAGGTTAGCGAGGTGAGCTATGAAATATCCATGTTTAGTACCCAAAAGGCTTTGCTGGACGGATATCAGTTTAGTGATGGAGCAGGAAGGACGGGATAAATATGGGGAGTCTCTTCCATGTTTTGAGTATTCCGGAAAATGCAATTATCAGGATAAAGCAAAGACGATCTTCACGGCTGAAAAGAAGATGGTTCAGATTACCGGATCCGCATTACTGCCGGGAGATATCTGCCCGGAGCTTCCGGTAATATCAGGCGGTACAGCAACCATATTTGGTGTCAAGAGAAAGATCCAGGAAGCCAGGAAAGCCAGAAATCCGGACGGTACCGTAAATTACACGGAGGTGCTTCTGATATGATCAAGGTCAATTCGACTGTTAAACTTAACTTTCCGAAGATCAATCAGCTGACACGGGCACAGGTGGCAGCCCTGGAGCAGACTGCAGAAGATTTACATACAGAAGTTGTGCAGGGGCAGGTGTTTCCAAGAGATACCGGTGCTTTGCAGGATGAGAGTACTTTTGTAGATACATCTGAAAGCAGTCACGGAAAAGCAAGTATCATATCCAGTACGCCTTATGCAAGACGTCTATATTTCCATCCAGAATTTCATTTTAAGAAGGATGAAAACCCGAATGCAAAAGGTAAATGGTATGAAGACTGGCTTCCGGGTGGAAAAAATGCTGACCTTGCAGTGGAAGCATTCAAAGAAAACTACAGGAGGCTGGCTGGTTTATGACGTTATCGGATATCAGAGATTATATTGAGACACTCACACAGGGGGCTGTGTATATTGGTCCAATTCCGGATAAACCGGAAAAAATGGTTGGGGTTTATAACAGTAAACACCAGCATGAATACAAGGTGGCAATCGGAGGCCCTCAGCTGGAATCCTATGGCACGAAATACGTCACTTTACTGGTACACTGGAATAAATCCCAGCGCGAGACCGAAAAAGCCGGAAAAGCCTTATTTGAAGCTGTCAGAGCCACCAGAAATGCAACTGTAAACCATGAAACTATTAAATTTGTCCTGCCAGTCTATGATCTTCAGGATATAGGCGTAGATGATTCCGGTATCTACGAGATGGTTATAGAACTGGCAGTGATTTTTGAAAAGAAAGGAAATAAGGATGAAGAATAAAATTGTGATGAACCTTCAGCTGTTCGCAGGTTCCAAGTCTGGCGTATATCCATGCTACGAGAACCAGTTTCAGATAGACACAGCAGCATCAGGTGGCACTGCTTCACTGAAAAATATTGCAGACTGTGAAACCTTTTCCGTATCGTTTGACAATGGAGTGGAAGAGTGGAACCCATATGATACAGAAGGATGGACCAGACGTTTAATGACATCCAAGAGCGTTACAATTTCAGTAACTGCAAAACGTAATGTCGGGGATGCCGGAAATGATTTTGTTGCAGGACTGGCATGGAAGAACGGAAGAAATGCGGAAGCTGATACTCAGTGGACTTTCCCGGATGGCACTGTTGTTAAGTTTACAAAAGCAGTTATCAATGTGAAGAATGCTGGATCCGGAGATTCCACAGCTGTAGCACCTCTTGAATTTGATATCATGAGCAATGGAAAACCGGAGATTACACCAGCCGCATAGTAAATACAGCTTTTAGCAAGAAAAAGGAGAAAACAAATGGCAAAATGTATTGATATTACAGAGAAATTAAGCTTTGATAAAAATCCTGCCCTGATTATCAAGGGCAGAAAATTCATAGTAAATGCAGATGCGGGCACTATGCTTGAAATCATGGGATTGTTTAAAGAAGGCTCTTCTGATACAGAAGCGACAGTTGCGGCCTATGAAAAACTGTTCAGCGAAAAAGACCGTAATGAGATTAAAAAAATGCGTCTGCCTTTCAAAGATCTTATGATCGTTATCCAGACCGCAATGGAACTGATCCAGGGAGAAGAAGACCAGGGAGAGCAGTAACCCGTACTATGATTTGATAGATGATTTTGATCTGATCGTATCATCGTTTCAATCACAGTACGGGTTACGTCTTTCTAAGGAAATTCCGGCAGGGATGCCCTGGGACGAGTTTTCGGATCTTCTATCCGGAATAGGCCCGGATACAGCCCTTGGCAGGATCGTAGCAATCCGTGCAGAAGAGGATGAAGAGATCTTGAAGCATTTCACCCCGGAACAGCGCAGGATCCGCCGCGAATGGAGAAATAAACAAGCTATGAAGGTTTCAGAGGAAGATAGAGATAAATTCCTGGAGGCTATGAAACAGGCATTTATTGATATGGCAGGAGGAGCGAATGGATAAAAACAAGGTAAAATGCCCTTTCTGCGGACACGAACAGAAGATACAGTACACCCCGGATGCCAAATGCCGGGGTGTTTTCATTCGGTGCCAAGGGCGCCATTGTAAAAAAGAATTTGAAATAAAGATTAACCAGGACAAGTAGTGCCATGTGTCGATGTCCTCATGATAGAGGAAGGTGGCATATATGGCAACAAGTGTTGGGCAGATCGGGCTTGACCTGGTCGTTAATCAGAATCGGTTTCAGTCGCAGATGCGTGGCATTGAATCTCTGGCAAAGAAAGCCGGTGCAACTCTTGCAGCAGCATTTGGCGTTAAAAAGCTGATAGATTTTGGAAAGTCGTGCCTGGAGCTTGGCTCAGATCTGGCAGAGGTTCAGAATGTTGTAGACGTTACATTCCCGAACATGACCACACAGGTTGATAAATTTGCCAAAAGTGCAGCCCAGAGCTTTGGACTTTCTGAGACCATGGCAAAGCAGTTCACCGGTACCTTCGGGGCAATGGCGAAAGCCTTTGGATTTTCCGAGGAACAGGCTTATAACATGGGCTCCAGCCTTACCAAGCTGGCAGGTGATGTGGCGTCTTTCTATAATCTGTCACAGGATGAAGCTTACACCAAGCTGAAATCCGTTTTCACAGGCGAAACGGAATCTTTAAAAGATCTTGGCGTAGTCATGACTCAGACTGCCCTTGACAGTTATGCGCTGGCAAACGGTTTCGGGAAGACAACGGCAAAAATGTCAGAAGCTGAAAAGGTTGCGTTAAGGTATTCCTTCGTACAAAACCAGCTGGCAGCAGCTCAGGGAGATTTTGCAAGGACCTCAGGATCCTGGGCAAACCAGGTAAGGATCCTCACTCTGCAGTTTGACTCCCTGAAGGCTACAATTGGCCAGGGACTGATAAATCTTTTCACTCCGGTTATCCGAGTGATCAACACGGTAATCGGAAAACTAATTACTCTGGCAAACGCCTTTAAATCGTTTACAGAGCTGATTACCGGTCAGAAATCCAGTAACAGTGCTTCCGGGCAGATTTCAGCTATTGGGAGTGCGGCAGCGGGCGCAAGCACCGGAATGGACAATGCGGCCAGCTCTGCGGACAATCTTTCGAAATCCAACAATGGTGTGGCCAGCTCAGCAAAGAAAGCAGCTGAGAAAATGCGTGCCCTTATGGGCTTCGACCAGATCAATAAACTGGACAGTAATACATCCAGCGACAGTTCAACGCCAAGTTCTGGAAGCAGTATGGGAACGTCTGGCATCGGCGGAACTGGAGTTGATTTTGGAAATCTGTCCCGGGGAGAAACTGTCATAGATAAAACAGACAAAAAGATGTCCGGGTTGTTAAAACGCTGCAAAGAGCTGGCAGCAGTATTCAAAAAAGGCTTTAAGATAGGATTTGGTGATTCTGAAAAGAGAATCAGTTCCATTACGGAAAATATTAAGAATATCGGGAAAACTCTGAAAGAAATATTTACAGATCCGGATGTTGTGAAAGCAGCAAATGATTGTGCCAATTCTCTTGCGCTGTCGTTTGGAAAGATGATAGGTTCATTTGCCAGTATTGGAATAACGATTGCGTCCAATCTTACTGGCGGGATTGAAGGATACCTTTCTAAAAGCAGTAGCTATATACGAGGTAAATTAGTGTCTCTGTTCAATATTGCAGGAGACATTGCATCACTTGCCGGGGATTTCTGGACGGCATTTGCTGATATATTTTCTGTATTCGCTGGATCAGAAGGACAAGGGATTACCGCAGACATCATTGGCATTTTTACAGATGGATTTCTTGGTGCAATAGAGATCGGAGCACAGTTCATAAAGGATATTGAAAGCGTTGTAGTTACTCCTGTAGTACAGAATGCGGAGAAAATTAAACAAACAATTGAGAGTCTCCTCGTTCCGATTCAGACCGTGCTTGATACTTTACATCAGTCAGTGATAGATACCTTTTCCAAGATTTCAGAAGTATATGAAACGTATATTAGCCCGTTTATAACATCTGTTGCACAGGGAATATCTGATATCGTACAGATTTTTCTGGATGGCTGGAATTCTAATATTTCACCTGTTCTTGATAATCTGGCCGAGAAGTTTTCAACAGTGTGGCAGGAACATATACAACCAGCTCTTGACGGAATCATTACACTTGTTGGGAAAGTATTTGAAAACCTGCAGGCACTCTGGGAGACATTATTACAGCCATTGATTGAGTGGATTATCAACAATATCATGCCAGTTATCGGACCGGTACTACAGGGAATTGGAGACCTTTTCCTGGATCTGCTGTCAGTAGCCGGGGACGTAATCAGTGGAATAACAGATGTGCTTGGTGGCTTTATTGATTTTTGCACAGGGGCATTTACAGGTGATTTTTCGAAATGCTTCCAGGGCTTAAAAGAAATCATGGAAGGCTTCAAAACGATTGCAGATTCTGTGGTCGATTTTCTACAGAAAAATGTATTTCGGCCGTTTGATGAGTATATTGCAAATATATTTGCAACAGACTGGTCGAAAAATTTCGGCATTCTGGGTGGCGTACTCAACGGATTCTTAAAGAGCGGAAAAGATACAATCAGAGATATCCAGAAAGTATTTGGCGGATTAAATGATTTTGTATCAGGAGTATTTTCGGGGAACTGGGAAAAGGCGTGGAAAGGAATAAAGGACATTTTTGTTGGAGTGTTCAGAGGACTTGCTGATATTGCGAAAAGCCCGATCAATGCTATTATTGGTGGTTTCAATAGCGTACTTGGCACAGTGAATGGTCTCATCAATAAAGTAAATAATATACGTTTCAAAATTACGGTACCAGATTGGATCCCTGGGATAGGCGGAAACTGGTGGGGATTTAACGGATTTAACATTCCTACGATCGGAACCATTCCAATGTTGGCGAACGGAGGCTTCGTAAAAGCAAATACGCCACAGCTCGCCATGATTGGTGATAACCGGCACCAGGGAGAGATTGTTTCTCCGGAGGACAAGCTTCAGGAAATGGCATTAAAGGCAGCGGCTCTGGCAGCAGGTGGTGCAAATGATGCTGAACTGCTGGCAGTTCTGAAACAGATCCTGGCGTTTTTGCAGAATACGCCGATTGTTGCGTTGGATCCGGAATCACTAAGAAAATATTTTATCCGAAAAACCAACCAGAACACAAAAGCAACCGGAAAACCAGAACTGCTTGTGTAAGGAGGCATTATGGCAAAGAAAATATTGTGGTCAGGGAGCACGGTGCTCCCCTCTCCGGTATCGATATCTGTAAATGATCAGATTATCTGGAGTGCGAACACGGGCCGTAGTGCTTCCGGAAGCATGATCGGTGATGTGGTTGCAGAAAAGAAAGATGTAGCTATAAAGTGGGGGATTCTCACAGAAGCAGAGCTTGCAGCTATAAAAAAGATTATGGTTGCAGGCTTTTTTCCTATCTCTTTTCATGATGATGGGATAGATTTGACGATTACCACATATCGGGGAAACCTGACCAAAGAGGTTCTGGGGTATATCGGAGATGGGATTTTTTATTATAAATCAGCATCAGTGAGTATCATTCAAAAATAGGAGGAAACCAAAATGTTAAAAGGAACAAAATCAACATCCATGAATTTCAACAGCATGATCAACGACAAATCAGCTGTCTATATGTCTGCTCAGATTCCTGTAAACGGTAGTGCAAGCATCACTATTACCGTCCAGGACCGTGACCTGTACGAGGCAAACAAGACACAGTGCAGAAAAGACATTGAAGCATTTAACCAGTTAGTCTATGCAGCTGAGGACGAGCGTGTAACAGGAGGTACCGCAGATGAAACTGAAAAATAAAGACATATTAAATTTTGTCAATGGTTGTGCTTCCTTAAGGGAGAAGCGGCTGCCGGTAAAGCTTGGCTATGCGATCAAGAAGAACCTGGCAGCAGTCAGTGATGCAGCCAATGCCTATGACGCAGAGCGCCAGGAACTGCTCGAGAAATACGCAGCAAAAGGCGGAGATGGAAAGTTCCTGGTTGAGAACGGGCAGTATTCCATCGAGGACAAAGAGGGCTTTGCAAAAGACCTGGATGAGCTTCTGGCGATTGAGACAGAGGTTGGGATTCATACTGTTTCTGAGGAAGAGATTGAGAAATGTGATGATCCACGTTATGATGCCCTGACAGTGGCTGACCTGGAAACACTTGAGATCATGACTGAGTAGGAGGTGGTCCTGTGTATCAGTCTTCAGAAGCTTTTGGAAACCTGGTACTACAGGATTCCCGAACTTTTAAAGCACTCATCACTTATGATGATGTATCCATAACAAATGCCAAAAGTATCAAGTTTACTGGCGGAGCAGAAGGGGAGGATGATTTTTCCCTTGGCTCCACAGTGAGCCAGTACGTTACCATCACAATTCCGGATCCGGGAAAAGCCATTGAGGGGCATGAGCTCCTGGTCCAGATCGGAATGGAAGTGAACGGTCTGGTGGAATACATCCCCATGGGATATTTCACGCCTGGAAAACCATCCAGAAATGAAGAACAGATTGAGTTTACAGCCTATGACCGGATGATGAAAACAGAGCGTACATTCTCTATGGACGGAGACAGTACGGATACGGCGGCTGTTCTGAAAAGGATCCAGGAAATCACAGGGGTGATGGTTGTAACAGATGGTCTTTCCGGCATTTCCATGAAAGTTCCGAAAGGTTACAGCTGCAGGGAGGTCCTTTCTTACGCAGCACAGCTTCATGGCTGTTTTGCGGTATGTAACAGAAACGGACAGATTGAACTGCACAGCTACGTGGACAGCGGTTATACGGCCAGCACCGGCAGATACTGGGATTCTTTTGAACACAACGATTATCTGTTCCAGGTGGAAAAGCTTACCTGCTACACTGGCCAGGATGAAGAGGGGAAAGATGTTTCTGTTTCATCCGGAGACGGACCAAGGGCAGTGATCTTTTCCAATCCGTTTATGACACAGGATATCCTGGACAAAGTGATGGATTCCCTGAAAGGTTTTTCCTATATGCCAGGCTCCCTACGGATGATGGGAGACCCACGGCTGGATCCGTGGGACGTCCTCACCGTGGAAGACAGAAAAGGGGGCTCCTATAAGGTTCCGCTGATGAAACTGGAAAGGGAGTATGATGGCGGTTTTACGGATTCTGTGGAGGCTGTGGGTTTATCAGAAGATGAAACAAATGCAAACTGGAAAGGTCCTGCCACAAAAGAAATGGAGCGGTATTATGCACAGCTGGTGATGATCGACCACGCAATGATCAATAAGCTGGATGTGGATACTGCCAATTTAAAATTTGCAACAATCCAGAATCTGAATGCGGTCAATGCGACGGTACAGAACCTGGATGCAGAGTTTGGAAGCTTCAGGGATCTGACTGCTACAAATTTTACTGCCGCCAATGCAAAGATCAATATCCTGGATTCCAGTTATGCCAATATCAAAACCCTGCTTGCAGGTGGTGCCGGTGTGGGGGATTTGCAGAACATCCACCTTACTTCCCAGAATGCTGTGATTGACTCTGCACTGATTAGAACTGCAGTTATGCAGACGGTCACGGTCGGGGATCTTTTAAGCGGCACTATTTCCACCAATAAATTTATGATTACATCTGACGATGGCGGGATTAAGATCCAGGGGGCAACCCAGCAGTGGAGGGACGCAGACGGAACTGTCCGGATGCAGGCTGGCAGGGATGCAAACGGTGATTTTACCTTTTCCCTGTTCGATAAGACCGGAAAAGGGATTCTGCTGGATGCCACAGGTGTGAAAGAAGGAGCTATTGCAGATGGTCTGATCGTCAATAAGATGGTAGCGGATAACGCATCCATTGCCGGCACTAAGCTGGATATCCCTTCGGTGGTGTCGGCTATCAACGGCAGCTCCCAGAGCATCAAGAGCAGCCGGATCTGGTTTGACGATCAGAACCAGAGCCTGAACCAGTTATACAGCCAGATGAATACCAACATTGTCAGTGCTTCTACAACTGCATCCAATGCCGCCAGTACCGCAAATGCCGCCAGCAACACGGCAAATGCAGCTTCTGACGCGGCGAAGAAAGCCCTGGACACTTTGTCCGGGATTTCCACCCTGGATGCAATCGGGGCTTCCCTGGACAATGATGCGCATGTGGTCCATACCTACACGGATGGTTCCGGTGGGGATTACAGCAGCTGTCATACCACTTTTTCCGTGTATCTGGGCGATACGGATGTTTCCGATCACATTGACCAGATTGCGGTGAACGTTTCTGAAGGTGTAAGCGGTACCTGGAACCCGAAAACCAGAACGTATCAGGTCACATCAATGACTTCTGACAACGGCTACGTGGATATTTCGGGGCTTTACGGACTGGAAGGGAAAGTTCTCCTGGTCGGTGGAAAAGGGCTTGTTGTAGGCGGTAAAACGCTTGTTGTAAAGTCAATGGGCTCCTGGATCACCAAGCGGTTTTCCATCAGTAAGGCAAAGGACGGAAAGATTGGTCTCAGCTATGATCTACGAGTCAGCAGCCAGGTGATCCGGAAACAGAAGGATGGAACAACACTGGTACCGGAAAATATCACTTTTTCCGCATTTAAAAACGACAATGGGATCATAAGCAGTTATTCTGGAAAATTCCAGATTGAGGAATCAAAGGATAACGGCAAGACCTATGTTCTGAAATATGGTTCCCAGGCGGCCGAGATTATGAAAATATACACTCCATCCGGAGCAGATGTGAACATGATCCGCTGTACCCTATATGATGCGTCCGGAGCCCAGAACCTGGATACCCAGACCGTCATGCTCCTGGCAGATGCGGAAGGGCTGGCTGATGATATCAAAGCCGCCCAGAACACTGCAGACCAGGCAAAAGCTGCCATTGTCACGACAAACCAGAAAGTAGCCAACATTGAGACAAGCGTGGACGGTTTGAAGATGAATCTGTCCGAGATGACTACAGACCTTCACGGTCTGGTGGGAAATTCGCTTCTGTACAATGTCCGCTATCATGACAACGAAGACGGCACCACAACTGTAACTGCAGTTGTGTACCAGAATGGAAGCGAGGTCACAAAGAATTATCCGGCAGCATGGTTTTCCTGGCGTAAAAAGACTGAAAGCGGTGAGAGCTTCCTGGGATACGGCTACAGTATCAAAGTAAAGAATGAAGATTACATGTTTGGCGGTGTGGTGATCGGACGATTTACCACATACAAGACTGCAGCACTCATAGTAGGCGGCAAACTCCTTGTGATCGGAGGGAAAGCTGTCAATCTGAATGTAGATGCGGTATGAAGAAAGGAGATTAAGCTATGGCATTACCACAAGACGGCCAGGATGCAAACGGCCTCACAAAAGTAACACAGATTCCCGCAGGGAAAGAATTGATGTTCATCGATCCCACCACGAATGAGGGTGGGATTATTACGTTGGAGGATTTGACAAAGCAGATTTTGAATGGATTGTTTTCCCAGACCTTCGCTCTGGATGCAGGGCAGAAGACGATAATACAGGCATTGAACACACTAAATAGTGAGACCAAAAAATACATTAGCAGAGCTGAATATATAAAAACCGAAAATAATCGTACTCTATATCGTATTGCACCAATCGTTTCAGATATTAGCGTATTGTGCATTAATAGAACTGGGCTTTATCTTATAACTCTCGGACAAACTGGTGGAGTATTTAATAATGCATCAGTAAAAAAAATATATGAAGGTGGAAATGATGCCAAAATTCAAATTGGTGAGAATAGAAAAAGTATAATTTTTGAATGTGATATATATTCCAATCCTATTTTTATTAGTGTTTTTAAATAACCTTGTATAATTATTATTTTAGTAAAGTAATCGTCAGATTGTCGCCTGATGATAATACCATTCCATGAAGCCATTCAAGAGATTTGCTTTTAAATGTGACT
>ERZ772818.1799-NODE-1799-length-17807-cov-8.670910_pt1 | contig 17807 bp, 13 predicted proteins | sample MGYA00580837_ERZ772818 | MGnify/ENA primary metagenome ERZ772818 (study PRJEB29015, sample SAMEA2737671) | human gut metagenome | biome: human gut; feature: human-associated habitat; material: faeces | place: China | collected 2012 ...
CTTTGTCTTTCATTGAGTTTGAGGCGGATTACCGTCCGAATACCACTCTCTATCGGGTAAAAGAGGCGAAGTCTTTTTATCCTTTTACCTCCATTCCTTATGACCCGTACAAGTCTTCAATGGCACTTTTTCTGGCAGAGTTTCTGTATCGTGCTATCCGTGAAGAGGCTGAAAACCGTCCGTTGTTCGCTTATTTGCAGCATTCTGTCATTTGGCTGGACGAATGTCGCGAAGGGTTTGCCAATTTCCATCTGGTTTTTCTGATGCGTCTTTCCCGTTTTTTGGGGTTGTATCCGAATCTGGAAGATTATCACACCGGTGATTACTTTGATTTGCTGAATGCCTGTTTCACTTCTACTCGTCCACAGTTGCATTCTTCTTATATTAATCCCGAAGAGGCTGGACGTCTTCGCCAGCTGATGCGCATGAACTATGAGACGATGCACTTATTTGGCATGAGCCGTGCGGAACGCACTCGCTGCCTGACGATTATGAATGATTATTATCGTTTGCATCTGCCGGATTTTCCTGCATTAAAGTCGCTGGATGTACTGAAAGAATTGTTTGATTAGCAGTTTATACTTCTTCCACTCTCACCAGTTTCCAGCCTTGGAATACTAATGCGATACTCTTTAATTCTGTAGTCCCTTTGTCTTGATGAATCCATTCGCTTGCTGCATACTGTTTCAGTTGTATTTTGGCATTGGACAGCAATTTTTCTATCTCGGTGTCAGAAGCATCCCGTTTTGCATATTTCACTTCGATACAGTAGCTGTATACCATGTCGGGAAGTTGCAGTAGACGAGGTTGCAGAAAGATATCTGCATATCCTTTGTTGCTTTCATATTCGGGGCGGGCAATATAATAATGTGTCAATCCGAGGGAAGCCAAAATAAAGGTTTTTACATAAGCTTCACCTTCTATGAACTCGCGAACACTGCTTTGGGCATTCAAGCGGTCGGCAATGTATGTGAAGCAATTTTCCCATTCTCCTTTGTATGCCATTCGTTTCATTCGGTCCACCAGCTTATCTGTCTCCAGATATAGGTCGGCGGAATCTTTGTAGATGTCTGCCATGTAACCGTAAAGTTGTTCGCGCACTGCCCAGTTGGGGACGCTCAGTATGGGCTCACCCATTTCCATTCCGCTGATGGTTAGCATGCCGTAATAGTAGAGTAGGCTTTTAAAGTTTTCCGGTTTGATAATGTCTTCGGCTGGGAAACTGTTTGCAATGATTCCGGTAGTAGAACCTTTTTCAACAATCTCTTGTACAACGCTTGCATTTTCACCGAAAGTTTTGTCTACGTGGATGAGGTGGCGCAGCTTGTTGTAGTCGGTGCGAATATTAGCATCGAGCATATTGTCAGGGATGTCTTCATTCAGCATATAATGATTCATGAAATAGAGCACCATATCTGAATTGTACATAGACGGTTCCTTTAGCGCTTTCATGGCGAAACAGTAATTGTCGTACCATGGTTTCATGATGGTTATTAGTTCATCTGTAGTGTGCGGTAGTTCCCGGTAACTTTTGTAATAATCGATCAGAGTGCGTACTTCTTGTTCATTAAATCCCATCATATTATTAAAGATAGGTGAACTGCTATAATTATCCGCAATGTTGAATCCGCTAGTGAGATCGTCCATTGTTACGGGGCTTACGCCTGTAAGGAAGATGCGCTCGATCACTGAACTTGAATAGTCTTTTACCACTTTAAGGAAACTACGGAAGAATCCGCTGCCATGAGTGATGCTGCGATAACGTTTATTACCATAATCTACCAGAATATTGTTGGCAAAGTTATCGTACTCATCAAGGATAAGATATATCTTTTGTCCCTTGTTTTGGGCGCTTTGGCACAGTGATCCCAATAAGGCATCTCCTGTTTTTAATTCATGTAGCTTTTCAACGGCTTCTTTCCCTAACAGATGAGCGTTTCGTTCTGCAAATCCATCCATTACGATTTTGCAATAGGTGTTGAATGTTTCTTCCAAACGATCCATATTGGCGGCTACACTACTGAAATTGAGTGTAAGCACCAGATATTTGTTGCGATCAGGCGTAGGATGCTTGCCTATATAAAGATTACCAAAGATTTTCTCGAATTTATCTTTTTGGTTGATGTCGTAGTATAAACCGAGCATGTTTAGGAAAAGGCTTTTTCCGAAACGTCGAGGACGGACAAAGAAGAAGAAGGAGGTCACTTTTTCTACTTTGGCGATATATTGTGTTTTGTCTACATAGTAATAGTTTTCAAGAATTATTCTCTCGAAGTCCGTCATCCCATAAGGTATTTTCTTTATTGCTGCATCCATAATTGCTCCCTCTTTAATGTTGAGAACAAAAATAGTTTATTTTCCTTTATGTGGCAACTAAACAGGGGTGATAATAACTCTCTTCTAAAAATATGTATTACTTTTGTCGTCAACAAAATAACTAGATAACGACCGACATGAAAACAATCGTAAACTTAACAGCATATATTCTTATTCTATTAGGACTTTATAGTTGTAACGATGATGTATTCGTCGACGACTTCCGGACTTCCGATACCGAATTTACTTTGGACGGGAATGGTGATGAGGTAACTATTCGTTTTGCATCCTCCAATTGGGATTTGGTTTGGATGTATACTTACGATAGTGACTTTACCCATCAATATGAAGTTTATGATGCCGACGACAATCTGATAATGAGAAACCAGGATGTCTACCTGAAAGGATTAGGTAAGATTGTGTGCAATGAAAAGCTGACCGATTTCATCATTCAACGCAGTAACCCCAAAGAGCTAAAGATAACGGTGGGCGAAAACGTCCGTAACGACTACTTTAGATTCATGCTTGTAGTGAGCAATGAGTATGAATCACAAGAAATATATGTTCAAATTACTCCGTCGGACAGATATGTGTTCGATCATATCACTTATTCTTTAAATGGGTATTCTCATGAATGGAGACTGGAAGAAACTATGAGTTTTATACAATCTAATAATTTAGGTACTCCCTCCCCATGCCTGTTATTCCCTTACAAGGACGCCCACCATGAAGTGGTGTTCAAAAGCGATGACCCTGAGGCTTTCCGACTATTGGGAGGAGATAATCCGACAGTAGAGATACCAAGCATAGAAAACGAATGGTTGGGAATGAACGGTGTACAGGCGCAATATACGTCTGAGCAGCAAGCGCTGCCTTTGCCTTTCCCTGATACGGAGAAGAAGGAGATTTCTATCCCGCCTAAAACTACCCAACGTATCATCGTGCTGTTAGAATGTGAGTGGTTCGAAACGGAGTACACCCTTTATGCTGTTCACCCTAAGAATGGGAGACAGCGCACTATAACCGGTACGTTGCAAAGTAAAATGCCCGGAAAATGTTACATAGCACGCGAGAATATCAAATGAGTAGAAATATGAATACCAGACGGTCTCTGTATATAATCTGCTTGCTGCTGCTTTCAGCAGTCGGCAACAAATTGGACGCTCAGACAGTAGTGAAATCTGTCCGACAAGCGAATGACAGCACCAACCATGCCCTCATCCATCAGATCGGTTTTGACGTTCGTCCGGGCTATGTAGCTCCGACAAACAGTTTCCTTGAAGGCGATAATGCACAACGGCAGAAAATTGATCGGTCACTTTCCCTGCACTTGAAGTATGCTTTCCAGTTCAGCAAAGATTCTTATTTGGGGAGGTTGTATCCTCATGCTTATCAGGGTATTGGAGTTTCTTACAATACATTCTTCTGCCCTTCCGAACTGGGTAATCCCATAGCGGTATATGCTTTTCAAGGGTCACGCATAGCGCAGTTGTCACCCCGTTTGTCATTTGATTATGAATGGAATTTTAAGAGTCTGGAAATATGTTCCATAAAAGATGAAAAAGGGTATATCGTTGCAGGCAGACTGTCTGTTTCAGAACTTTTGGAATTGGGAATTGATTTAGAAGAGTTTTATATGGGAGTTTTCAGAGCAGATTTTACAACGCCTAATACGGTTATTTGGTATTCATCTGTGAGTATAAATGAGCCTAAACCAGATTTTCATAAACCCAATATCTTATTTCCTTGTATGAAAAAATAGTTATATCTTAAAAACTGATCGCTATGTATAGAAATACTTTTTTATCTGTTATGTTTCTTGCGTGTTGTTTTAATGGTAGTCTTTGTGCACAAAGTGATGCACAAATTTATGAAAGGACTTGTGATGAAATCTTCGCCTCGCTCTCCTTTATCGTATTTTGCTTGCAGGACGTCCAATGTTCCGCCGGACATGATGCGTTCGGTCCGTTCAATGAATTCACCGGCATTGCAACCGCCTACGGCAGAGCTTATCAGAGTCCCGTCCTTGGTGAGATAGAGAAAAGTCGGGTAGGCGCGTATTCCGAACTTTTTCGATAATTCCGGTCCTTCGCCTTTCTCCATATCTATCTTGGCACATACAAAATGCTCATTCAGATAATCGCCTATTTCTTTTTGGGTGAAGACTTGCTTCACCATCATTTTGCATGGACCGCACCAAGCAGTGTAGCAATCTATCAGGATTGGCTTGTTTGCTGCTTGCGCTTGCTTTAACAGCTCTTTCCATACGGGGTTGTCGATGAAGCGGACACCTTCTTGTTGCTGGGCATACGAGGCTAAAGTCCATCCGGTAAGTATGCCCAATATGATAAATCTTAGAATTTTCTTCATGGCTAATCACATATAATTAGTAAGGGTATCCCATAAATAAACCAGCATTTTCTGGAGGGTAGCTAAAAGCAAGGAAAACAGCGCGTTTCAGCTTTCCGGTGCCACTGACTGTACGTATTGGCATTCCGTTGGGGCGTCCGCCCAACATATTATACATATATAATGTATAAGTATTATCTTTTTGTGTTCCTACTACTAGATAGCTGAAATCAGTGCCGTATTGCTGATTGTTTTGTGCCCAGTAAATATTTTCTACATAAGTGATTTCTTCACCGACAGGAATGCCTTCGGGATTTATTTCGCTTTCTTGATCTCCGTTTTCAGCCTCTAGTTCATAGGCGTAAAGTTTCCCGTTATCTACACAATAAGCTAGTGATGCCCAACGGCCGTTGTATGAACGATAAGTTGCTTTAGTGAAGTGTAAATTGGAATTTAATGTAATTTTATTTTCTGGGCGAATACCACTCCAATCTCCTTTCATACGATAAAATATTTTATTCCCGGTAGACGTTTCTTCAAATAAGAAATAAAGTTTAGTCGCATAGTTAATATAGGTATATCCGGCAGAAATACATTTGTAATCGGTGAGATTATCAACCTCTATATTGTTGGCAGGACTGACGGTACCCACTCCTCCATTCATATCCACCCGGTAAATACCATGTGTTTTTTCGTTCCAATATACGGTCTCATAGGCACCTGTTTTTAATACGAACGGACTAGCACCTGTCGGTTCCTCCGGGTTGCCGAATTTACCAATCGGTTCAGGCTTTCCGCTACCTCCACCACAATTGGTTATGTAAGCTCCTTTGCTGGATAAATAGATACTCTTAAAAGTGGTATTTACGGATGTATAAGGTACTTCTTCTATTCCATCGGGAGCATAGAATAATGATTTCTCATCGTGTACTATTGCCAGATCCGTTGCCCGTAGAAAACGTATTTTATTGGCATCCGTAACCACGCATAGTGTATGATTATAAGTAGGTTTATGAGTATCTTCATCAATGTAAGCATGGTTGTAGACCACTGATAAGTTTCCGGGCTTTCCAGCTACCGGTGCTCCGTGCAGACGGGTAAATAGATTTTCTGTTTTTTCGTCCGAAGGGGCGAGAAAGTCAAGTTCTGTGTTACCATCCGATTCTTTTAGAATGTAGAATCCTTCGGTATAGCGAGTTGATATGTGCAATGACGTCCGCTCATAGGCAGTGATATTGTTACTTTTGGCGTTCACCCGTAGCATAATCGTATACTCACCAACAGTGAGATCTACCGGATAATTTAAAATTTCTTCTTCACCGATGAGGGTCGCTTCATAATACTTCCCTTCATCGTCCATAAATGAGCTTTCTTTCGATTTGTCATAGATATACCAATGATATTCCAGATCTTGTTTGGCGTAGACGCTCTTTATAGTCGGAGTAATTGTCAATACTTCTTCGTTGTCTGCTATTGCTGTATATTTTTCCGCTATTCCGCTAATAGAGATATCTCCTATTTCGACTGAAGCCCGTTCGCTGTCATCGCTGTAGCAGGAATGTAGCGATAGCGCGATTAAGGCTATATAAATGATCAATGAATCTTTTTTCATACTTTTCTTTGTTTTTTGTTTGGACTAATAGAATGATTCTATCAGTTAATATCTTTTTTTTTAATTCTTCTGTTAAAGGCTTATTAATGGTATAGTTACTTCAGTTCCATCCGCTTCTGCCAGTTTCCCGAGCCCTTGTGCTTCACGGTCGGCATTGAGTTTATTGAGGGCAGTACGCAATACTCCTTCTAAATAAGCTATATAGTAACGATCGCAAACACCGTTATCTTCTACAAATAATTCGTTGGCAAGAAAATCGTTGTCCCATTTATCGCCGGTAGTCTCTATTAAAAATTTATGCTTGACTACCCCGTACTCTCCAAAATATAGAGTTGAATAAAGTTGCCACCCGGAAGGCTTTGACAGGAAATCTGCCAAATTGATGGTCATAAAGCTCTTGTTTTGATATCCTGCGGAAAACTCATCTGTTGTCTTGATTGTAAATTTCAGATTTACGGCATGATCTTTTAATGAAGCATCCCGTTTCACGACTACGGGGATGGTCATACCGGTCGTGTTCGCGGGTATATAATAGAACTTCTTGAGCAATTCCTGATCGTCAAAAGCTACGTAATGTTTGCCCGGTACTGCATCATTCTCTCCTGTAAGTACTTGTTCCAGTTGGAAGGGACGATTATAGGAAGTCAAAAATCCCATCGTGTGTACTTTGTACCATATCGTGTCGATGATGACCTGATCGCTTTCATAAATAAAAGAATAGTTCTTTAGTGTATCGGACGGTATGTAATAATCAAAGATCAAACGGTTGCTGGAATCGTTGTATACAGGCAGGTCTTTTTCGCATCCACCCATTATCATGCCTGCGATTCCTCCTAAAAGTAATAGGCGTATCATATTAAGTTTCATCTCTTTTTCTGTTTTTTAATTAATGTCCCGGATTATATTCAGATTCAGGTAATGGCAGTATATATAGCTTTTCGTCCATTGTTTCGTTGAAGAGGAAAAGCATTGTTGAGGAATTACGTCGTTTGTATTGATAGAACATAACTCCTTCTGCATAAAACTCACGGCGATATTCAGCCAATATAAACTCCTTCACATCGTCTAAAGATGCAAAATTGCTGCTGCTGACCGATACATCATGTGATGCCATATATTCCTTATATAAAGTGTTTGCCTCATCTAGGCTGGTGGTAAATTCCATGGCGATTAGATAAAGTTCGCAAATACGAAGTAGCGGAATAACTTGGCCTTTCACCATGTCATTGTTACTACCCGTTTTGCTATAGTACTTTTTCAATGTCGGGAATTTTTGTGCACTAGTCTCGGCTTGTGTATTCAGTTCCCATAGGTAGATATATCTGTTGTGCGAACTGATGGCTTGTCCTTCAAAGAGACGGCTCTGCAAATTCCATGTACCATTGAGGCAAAGCTGTTTTGACGGATCTATTTTGCGGTTGGGATCACCGCCGAGAATATCCGGAGAATATTCGCGTATATTATACTTGTGTAATGCAAGCAGACATTCCGACGGGCAGGCGTAGAAGCCATTAATAAGATCGGTACTTCCGCTCAGGGGCATTAATGATTTGCCGTCTGCTCCTTTCGCTCTGATGATTTCCATGGCAATTTCGTGCGTCTTCGTCTCATTGCCTGTATATGCGTAAAGACGGGCTTTCAGTGCTCTGACGCCCCAATAATTGAAATGAAATTGTCGATATGCCAGATAATCATCGTTCAGGCTAAGGGAAGAAGGAGAATTTAATTGTTCAAACGTATATTTGAAAATCAAATCGTTATCCTTTAGTAGGCTCTCTGCTTTATCTAAATCGCTTTCTAGTTTCTGAACATATTTTTCAAAAGAGTAATAGGGGGGCATCGTACTGATATCAGCGGTTTCTGAATAGGGCAATTCAACATGGATCGTTGCGTTCTGCGGGATTTCTCCGAAGAGCCGTAGTATATCCAACTGACAGAATGCGCGTATCCCATAAGCCTCTCCTTCTATCATAGCTCGATAAGTCGGATCTGAAATGTTATTGCCATACTTTTCGCATGCCTTAATGATTACATTCGCTTGGGTAATCGTATTGAACAACTTGCCATAGATTGTTTTAATGGCATTTCTGGCATTGTCCTGATCGTACTTGTGATGTAGAAAATAATAATCGTCGGGACGATTATAGTCACTGGTTAAGTTCCATTGTGCAGCGAGGCTTTCTATGTTGCTCATCGTTAATCTCTCACCATAGATGCTACGGTCTGCCAATGACATATAGCAGCCATTCAGTGCATCTCTGAATCCTTTGAATGAGGTAAACATATCTTTTTCATACACTTCGTTTTCAGGTTTCACCTCCAACCAGTCTTGACACGATGTGCACAGGGTAGCCAGACCGGATAATATTATAATCAATATTTTATATCTTTTCATACTTCTGTTTGATTGAATTAGTTAAAAAGCAAATGAAACTGTTCCTCTGATTGCCCTGGCGTATGGATAACCGGTTCCCCGTTCACGTTTGACTGACGAAAAATAAAGTAGGTCGGACATGTTAATGCCGAATGTCAAATAACTTAGTCTCGTTGCCTTCCGGAATGCTTGAGAATCTAAACGGTATTGGACGTCGAGTGATTGTATTTCAAACGCTTTGTCATCCATTACATAGCGAGAGGTGGCTCGGGTCTGCTCGGTAGAAAATCCTTTGAAGAAAGTGACATCTCCCTCTTTTGTCCAGCGTTGGCTCAATACACGGGAATCCACATTTTTGGACGCTATCGTAAAAGTGCTTACTTCTACTTTATCCGATAATGTCTGGTTGTATACTTTCCCTCCCCAATGATAGGCGAAAGAAATATTTACGCTTAATCCCTTCCATGAAATCATTGTTCCTGCTATTCCGCGATAGGTAGGTTCGCTTGAACCAAGGAATACTTTATCTGACGGATTCCATGTTTGAGTCAACTCTCCGTTTCTGTCCAGAAAGATTTCTTTTCCCGTACTAGGGTCGATACCCAGCGAACGAACCGCATAAATGGAGTTTTGCGGATTTCCTTCGTAGAAAAGATTGCTTACTTCTACATTTTGTTTCAGATATTCCTCATTTTGTTCCTTTATTGCATCAGACAGTTTCGTGATTTTGTTTTTATTGTATACCAATTGTGCACGTCCCGACCATGAGAAACGATGTTGCTGATTGCGGAGGATGATTCCGTTCAGTCCTATTTCCCATCCTGTGTTTTTTACCTCACCTACATTGGCCGTATATGATGAAAATCCCATTGAAAGGGGAGTGTTCATGGCCGACAATAGGTTGTCTGTCTTCTTTTCGTAGTAATCAAAGGTAGCAGAGAGTCTTCCGTGCCATAGTCCGATTTCGGTACCGATGTTGAGCTGGCTGGTTTTTTGCCAGGTAAGATCGGGGTTTCCCAAACCTGACAGATACGCGCCGATCCAGTTGAGGTATCTGTTGTCTGTTGTGTATGTATAGCTGGTAGTGGTTTGCAAGGTTGAAAAACCGATAGAACCGGTTTGACCATAGGATGTTTTTAGACGTAAGTTGGTGATTACATCATTATTTCTCAAGAACTTTTCGTTGTGTAAATTCCAACCGATGCCGGCACTCCAGAACGGGGCGAACTTTCTGTTTGTTCCATAGTTGGAGCTACCATCCATACGCAATGAGAAATCAGCGAAGTAGCGGTTATCATAGATATAGTTTATATTGGCGGTGACTCCAATTCGTCGGCTTGTGCTTCTAGAACCTGTAGGGCTTCCGTCTTTTTTATATTGCAATGCGTTGCCCAGGAAGTTTATGTCTTCGTTGGTAAAACCTTCAGCTTCGAATTTGTATGAGTACGCATCGTTCTGTGTAATCGAATAATCCAGACCGGCATATACTTGGTGCTTATCGGCAAAAAGACTTGAATAAGACAAGTTGATGCTTCCGTCATAATTGTGGGTTTCTCCTGTTCCGTAACGGTAGAACCCTCTGCGGAAATATCCACTATCACTTTTATACTCGTTCGTGTTGAAGAAGGAATGTTCGGCAGGCAGAAAATAATCGCTGGAGTTGGTGCGGCTGGTGACGCCCAACTGACCTCTCAACCGGAGGTCTTTATATATTCTCCACTCAATAGAGAAGTTGTTGGATATGTCTTGATATTTGCTTTTGTCAAACCAATTCAATGTAGCGTCATAAAGTGGATTTTGTCTTTTGGATGCCGGTTCGCCATAAAAATCATCAAAATAGCGTACTAGACTGCCGTTCTCATCGTATGGGTCATTATAGGGCTGTTGGTCGGCGTAGCTGCTGAATGAACCGTAATTACTTTCATGGCTATTGGTTATGCCTACTCCTGTTTGATTCTTAAAAATCAGGTTCTTTATGGTATACATCAATGTAATTGTTCCGTTGAATACTTGGCGTGAAGAGCCTTTCATCGCTCCTGACGTCTTATTGTAGTCGGCTGCCGCACTCCAACGGAACTGGTCGCTTCCTCCCTCCATACGTAAGTTATAGCGCTGGCCTACACCGGTGTGCAAAGGTTTGCTCAACCAGTCTGTATTAACGCCTGAAAGAACTTTCTGTAAGCGTCCATTGTAGATTTCTTGTAGTCTTGTCGTATTGGTGGGATAGCCATTTTGTACATAAAGTCCCGCTAATTTTTCCAGTTCCAATTTACCTGCTGCATCTAATAGGTCGTAGGATGTCAAATCTGGTATTTCGAGGTTGATCCCTATTGTTCCTGTCACTTTCAGTTGTCCGGGAGCCGGGCGTTTTGATATGATGACTATCACTCCGTTAGCTCCGCGCGAACCATATAAGGCTGTTGCAGACGCATCTTTTAAGATGTTGATTGATTCTATATCATTGTCATTGTAGTCCATTAATTTGGTTAGTGATATTTCAAAACCATCCATGATAATCAACGGAGTGTTGACTTCTCCTTTTATGCCTTCATTAAACTCTTTTACGTTCATTGGCAGTGAGGAGGTGCCACGAATATTGATATTAGGCAGATTGTTCGGGTTACTACCCGAAATGTTGTCGATAGCCAGGTTTATGGAGGCATCTACATTACGTAATGTTTGCAACATGTTCTGTCCTTTATACATTTTCAGTTGCTCCGAGCTAATGGTAGAAACTGCTCCCGTGAAACTCTCTTTCGGCTTTTGAAAGATGCCCGTTACCACTACATCTTCCAACTGTGTATTGTCGTCTGCTTTCAGCGAAACATTCAGTTTGTTCCCTTCTTTATAAACAATTTCCTGAGCTTCCATTCCGATATAGCTGAATTGTAGTGTAGTATTGGGTGTTACTTCGATTTCATACATGCCGTCTATATCCGAGATGCATCCGATGTTTGCTCCTTTCACACGAACACTTGCTCCAATTAACGCTTCTCCTTGTAAGTCACTGATGCGTCCTGTAATCTTTCGTTTTTGTTGTTTCGTTTCCGATGAGGCGGCAGACTTCGGCTCTTGTGCTTGCTGGCTGACGGTCACCATGTTTCCGTTTCTTTTGAAAACAAAGCCATATTTCCCGAATACTGATTTCAGCAGTTTCTCCACAGATTCGTCCTTTACCGAGATACTGATTGGCTTTATGACAGACATTTGTGCCGTATTATACACGAAATCTAATCCGGTTTGTTGATGCACTGCATCGAAAAATTGTTTAACTGTCGCTTTCTTTAAATTCAGGGTTACTGTCTTTTCTTTATCCCATGACAAGTCTGTCTCATGTAGAACGGTTTTGACTTCCCGTGCATGTGTATCTGTCGATTGGAATAATAAAAGACCTGAGACTAATGTGATTATCCATATTAGTCTCTTTCTTTTCGCTGTTTTTTTCATTGTGTCTTTTATTAATATTTATTCATAATGGTTATTTTTCTCTTGTCTATGCGGAATTTGATAGTTGAAGTCTCTTCAATTGCATTCAGTAGAATGTTAATGTTTTCGTAGCGTCCCACACTACCGGTGAAGTGTATATCTGCGAGGTGTTCATCTTCAAATTGTACGTCCATGTCATACCATAGTGAAAGTTGGTCCATGATTTCTCCCAGCGGCTTGTCGTCGAAAACAAAACGGGAATGATGCCAGGCTACGTAAGCTTCAAGGTTTTCAGGAGTGGTAATTGAAAGCGTTGATTGCTCCTTATTCCAAATCGCTACATTGCCGATTTCTAGCATATTTACCTCTTTCCCGGGAGGAATGATTCCGATGGAGCCTTCTTCCAGAGCGATAACTGTATTTTGGGGAGAATGTGCGTTGATACTGAATTTTGTTCCATATTGTTGTACCGTCACTCCGTTCGCTTTCACGATAAATGGCCGTTCCGGATCTTTGGCTACTTCAAAATAGGCTTCTCCGCTAAGTTCTACGATTCGCTTGTCTCCTTCAAAACAGACAGGATAGGAAAGAGTGGATTGCGAATTCAGGTGTATTTGGGTTCCATCTTCCAGAACGACACGATATTCTCCTCCACGTGGCGTTTTTAAAAGGTTGTTTTGGTGAAGCTTTTGCCGGGAAGATGCTTGTCGGTAGTTCAAAGTACCTTGTTTGTTGAGTGCCATATTCAATTGGTTCAAACGTATCCATTCGAATTCTTTGGAATTGCCTAACTCTATTCTTGTGTTTGAGGCAAGATAAAGAATCGCTTTTGAAGTACCTGGTTCTATTTGCATCTCTTTGTCCGAACGTAGTCCGAGATATAGGCTGAATGCTACTAATATGGGTATTGTCCAGCAGGCGGCCTGTGCCAATATGTGTTTCCAATTGAGTTGTTTGACCTTGATTTTAGGATGGGTACGTCTGTATTCTTGGTATAGTTCACTATAATTTCTCTTTTTGAGTTTTTCCAGATAAATAGCATGTTCAGGAGACTTCTTAAGCCATAGTTCCAGTTGTTGCTGTTCCTTTGTGCTAAGTATACCCAGAATGTGTTTGACTAAAAGTTCTTTTTCTGTCATATTAATTGTCTTTTTATTATTAAAACGACAAAGTCTCTTAAATTGGGTACGCGAAAAATAGAAAAATGAGAGAAATCTTCATTATTCTAGAGTTTTGCCGTAAAAATGATGTTTTAGTGGTCTGCTCTTATAGCATGAGAAACACTTTTGATTGGGATACAGCAATCAGAAAAAGATGAGAATAAATAAAATGTTTTTTGAAGGGTGGTCATGGAAATGTTCTCGCAAGTATTTCATGGCACGTTTCTTCTGTGTTCGTACAGTGTCGATAGAAAGTGATAGCTTATTAGCGATTTCTATGCTGCTTAATCCGTCTAGATATAATAAAAAAATTTCCCGACAGCGTTCGGGCAGGCAATCGATTTTCTCAAAAAGAAGGTCCATTACTTCTTTGTCGAATTGTTTGTCGAGTACCTCTTTATGAGATGTTTCTGCTATATATGTTTCTGCATAGCGGGTTTCTACATCCAAATGTTTCAAGTAATCAAGCGATAAATTTTTGATTGAGGCAAATAAATAAGAACGTAAAGCTACTTCCGAAGGAAAATCACAGTCTTTCTCCCATAGCCGTATGAATACTTCTTGCACCAAGTCTTGTGCGACATCTTCTCTTGTAACATAGTTTTTGGCGAATGTCAATAGAGAGTCATGATATTCGTTGTATATCTCTTTTATATTTTTATGTAATAAAGAGGTATTGCTATGAGAAGTGTTCATCTTAATAATATCTTTGGTTGCAAATTAACATCTATTTCGACAAATATCCAAGTGAATAACTGTATATTATCTTTGGAAGTCTTAATTATTGCCATTGCGGAGGCAATGTATTATTGTTTGGGTTATTCATTGCAAATAGTTTTGCCCGATGACGAAAAGTTATAGCTGACTGATTGAGGGTTCTGTTTAAAATAGACTATCTTTGTAACTTATATAACAAATAGATAGAAATATGAGCATCGAATTAGGAAAATTCAATCAGCTTGAAGTCGTGAAAGAAGTAGATTTCGGCGTATATCTCGATGGCGGGGAAGAAGGTGAGATCTTGTTGCCTACCCGTTATGTGCCCGAGGACTGTAAGATAGGAGATTTTTTGAATGTGTTTCTTTATCTGGATATGGATGAGAGACTGATTGCTACTACGCTGACCCCGTTCGTACAGGTCGGCCAGTTTGCTTGTCTCGAAGTGTCCTGGGTGAATCAATACGGGGCTTTCCTGAACTGGGGATTGATGAAAGACCTGTTCGTTCCGTTCAGTGAGCAGAAGATGAAAATGCAGGTTGGGCGGAAATATGTGGTCCATGCGCATTTGGATGAAGAGAGTTATCGTATTGTGGCTTCAGCAAAGGTGGAACGTTATCTGTCGAAAGAAAAGCCGGAATATACTCCGGAAGCAGAAGTGAATATCCTTATCTGGCAGAAGACGGATTTGGGCTTTAAAGCGATTATAGATAATAAGTATAGCGGTTTGCTGTATGAAAATGAAATATTCTGTCCGTTGGAAACAGGAATGGAGATGAAAGCTTTTGTGAAACAGGTGCGTGAAGATGGTAAGGTAGACCTGATTCTTCAGAAACCCGGTTTTGAAAAGATTGACGATTTTTCGAAAACGCTGCTCGACTATATCAAAGCGCATGGAGGACGGATCAACTTAAATGATAAAAGTCCTGCGGAAGATATTTATGACACGTTTGGTGTTAGCAAGAAAACCTTTAAGAAAGGAGTGGGCGACTTGTATAAGAAACGTCTGATTACCTTGCATGAGGATGGCATTGCTTTGGCGGATTCCTAAACAGAATAGGGATTTCCCTACATACGAATAGAGAGAATCATTGGGGTGGGGAGTTTCCTCACCCTATTTTTGTGCTATCAGATTAAAGATATAAATAATAAAAACTAGATAAGCTATGCGTAAGATTATAATAAGTTTCTGCATCCTGTTCGCTGCCCTCTCCTTACAAGCGCAGTCTGTTAACGGAATCCGTATCGATGGCGGGAATACTCCGATTCTTGTTTACCTGGGAGGGAACCAGATATGTTTACCTACTACTACCTGCTTTATAGCCAATTTAAATCCCGGACATTATACTGTTGAAGTGTTTGCCACCCGCTTTACCCGTGCGGGAGAGCGAGTATGGAAAGGAGAAAAATTATATAAAGATTTCGTTTATTTTGATGGGAGAGGAGTGACAGAAATATGGGTAGACGGACGTGATAACATGCGCCCGGAAAGACCCGGCCGTCCCGAACAGGGAGAACATCGTCCGGGATATGGTTACAACAGGGTGATGAACGATCAGCTCTTCCAAACGTTTTATAAAGAGATGAAGAATGAGCCTTTTAAAGATGACCGTATGAAGTTGCTCAATGCTGCATTGGCTGGTTCTGATTTCACATCTGCCCAATGTCTCCAACTGACCAAACTATATACATTCGATGATGACCGGATGGAGATTATGAAGATCATGTATCCCCGGATTGTAGATAAGGAAGCTTTCTTTACGGTGATTAATACCCTGACATTTAGCTCCAGCAAGGAAAAGATGAAGGATTTTATCATAGGGTACGGTAAACGTTGATACTATTAATTAAAAACGATACAGTTATGAAAAAGATACATATTATGCTGTGTTTGGCGTTGGGAATATTGGTCAGTGGCTGTTTTACCAGCTATGTATCTACCAAACAGATGATGGGTATATATCAGGGAATGACTCAATCTCAGGTAGAGTCCGTTTTAGGAAAACCTGATTTCCGGCGTTTTGACGGTGATATGGAAGAATGGGAATTCCATCGTGATAACGGTACGCCTGTACTTACTTCGGAACCTGTGACGATAATCGTTCAGTTTGTAAATAGAGAGGTGGTTAGTATGGATACGTTCAAAGGTTATGGCAGACCTGCACCAATGCATTCCGTTGTAGTACCGCCTGCTGTGAACACTACCGTTGAAGTCTTTCCTAATCATGAACAAGTGGAAGAAGCTCGTTTGATGACTGATCCGGAGTTTGATGAATTTATCAATAAGCTCAAAATAACGGTTATGAATGAAGACCAGAAGAAGCTTGTCGATCGGATGTTGAGAACGTATGATGTCACTTCAAATCAATGTGTGAAAATAGTGAAGGAGATTTCGTATACTCCTGACCAGGTGGAGATGATGAAGAAGCTGTATCCTTATGTAAGGGATAAAAGAAATTTTAATAAGGTGATCGATATTTTATTTTCTAATGCATATAAAGATGAGATGCGTAAGTTTATTGAGGAATATCATCAGAATAATAAATGATAGGAGATTGAATTATGAAACGAATACTGTTTTTACTCTTTGCTGTCGGTCTGACTGCCAATATGACCGTAATGGCTGGAATGAGCACTAGCAAGGTACGTAAGGAGACGCGTTTTCTTACCGATAAGATGGCATATGAATTGAGCTTGAGTACACAGCAATATAATGATGCGTATGAAATTAATTACGACTTTATTTATTCTGTCCGTAATATCATGGATTACGTAGCACGTGGTTACGAATGGGCATTGGATGATTATTATGAAGCGTTGGATATCCGTAACGACGATCTTCGCTGGGTATTGAGTGATGCACAGTATCGCCGGTTCCTCGGTGCCGAGTATTTCTATCGGCCAATCTATGTAACCGGAGGGAAATGGAGTTTCAGGGTTTATGTTAATTACCCGAATCGTAGTTTGTTTTATTTTGGTGTGCCTTACCATTACCGTACTTATTGTGGAGCACATTATCGTCCACACTTTCACCATGTGAGTTATTATCGGGGCAGATATACTAATTTCAACCATTATTCTGCACCGCATCGGGTGAGAGATCAGCGAGTATTCCACTCTTATCGTCGTTCGGATTTCGGTTCTGTCCGGTTCCGTCCGAATACTTCCACTCGTCCGCATAATGCACCGACACGTCCGGGTAATTCTTCCCGTCCGGGTTCATCGACAACGCGTCCTGGTACGTCTCGCCCAAGTACCTCTACTCGTCCTGATACTTCTACTCGTCCCGGAACGACAACAAGACCTGGTACGTCAACACGTCCCCGTCCGGAATCTGGAGGAGATCGCCCTTCAACTTCTGTCAGACCATCTACACCGTCTGGAAGTGGAAGACCTGGTAACAATGTTGCTCCTGATAAAAATGGGAATACGAATAGAGTAGAAAGTGATCGTAATTCTGGTCGTCGTCCGGAAACAGGTTCCGGTTCTTCAAGCTCTAATCGCAGACCAACAAGCGGAAGTTCAACTGGTTCCAGTTCCTCCAATCGTGAAAGTGGAAAAACAAGTAGCAGTTCGAGAGAAAGTTCAAGTAAACGAAACGATAGTGGTTCCTATAATAGAAATAACAGTTCCGAGAGAAATAACAGCTCTTCCAGTTCCAGTCGCGGTAGTTCCAGTCGTAGTAGCTCCAGTCGCAGTGATTCTGGTCGCAGTAGCGGTAGTACTACCAGTCGTAGCAGCAGTACCACTTCTAACCGGAGTAGCGGTAACTCGAGTTCTACTCGAAGCAGCAGTAGCTCTACCCGGAGCAATGTCTCTAGTGGACAAACAGAAAGACGCTCTTCTTCCGGAA
>ERZ772818.1802-NODE-1802-length-17794-cov-3.837308_pt1 | contig 17794 bp, 13 predicted proteins | sample MGYA00580837_ERZ772818 | MGnify/ENA primary metagenome ERZ772818 (study PRJEB29015, sample SAMEA2737671) | human gut metagenome | biome: human gut; feature: human-associated habitat; material: faeces | place: China | collected 2012 ...
GATCTCCGTATGCGGTCGCCAAACTGTACGCCTACTGGATCACCGTTAACTACCGTGAATCCTACGGCATGTACGCCTGTAACGGCATTCTGTTCAACCACGAATCTCCACGTCGCGGCGAAACCTTCGTGACCCGCAAAATCACCCGCGCGATCGCTAACATCGCTCAGGGCCTGGAGTCTTGCCTGCACCTCGGCAACATGGATTCCCTGCGTGACTGGGGCCATGCGAAAGACTACGTGAAAATGCAGTGGATGATGTTGCAGCAGGAGCAGCCAGAAGACTTCGTGATTGCGACCGGCGTGCAGTACTCCGTACGTCAGTTCGTTGAGATGGCTGCGGCACAGCTGGGCATCAAGCTGCGCTTCGAAGGCACCGGCGTGGAAGAGAAGGGTATCGTTGTTTCCGTGACCGGCCATGACGCACCGGGCGTGAAGCCAGGCGACGTGATTGTCCAGGTTGATCCGCGTTACTTCCGTCCTGCTGAAGTGGAAACCCTGCTGGGCGACCCAACCAAAGCGCACGAGAAGCTGGGCTGGAAACCAGAAACCACCCTGCAAGAAATGGTATCCGAGATGGTGGCCAAAGATCTTGAAGCAGCGAAAAAACACTCCCTGCTCAAGTCTCATGGCTACGAGGTTGCCATCGCGCTGGAGTCCTGAGAATGACAAAACAACGTATTTTTGTCGCCGGTCATCGCGGAATGGTGGGTTCCGCGATTGTTCGCCAGCTGGAACAGCGCGGTGACGTGGAGGTGATTGTTCGCACCCGCGACGAGCTGAACCTGCTTGACAGCAAAGCGGTGCAGGACTTCTTCGCCAGCGAACGTATCGACCAGGTGTATCTGGCGGCGGCGAAGGTGGGCGGCATTATCGCTAACAATACCTACCCGGCGGATTTCATCTACGAGAACATGATGATTGAGAGCAACATCATTCACGCGGCGCATCTGCACAACGTGAACAAGCTGCTGTTCCTCGGTTCATCCTGTATCTACCCGAAAATGGCGAAGCAGCCGATCGCCGAGAGCGAACTGTTGCAGGGCACGCTTGAAGCCACCAACGAGCCGTATGCGATTGCCAAAATTGCCGGGATCAAGCTGTGTGAATCCTACAACCGTCAGTATAACCGCGACTATCGCTCGGTGATGCCGACCAACCTGTACGGACCGCACGACAACTTCCACCCGAGCAATTCCCACGTGATCCCGGCGCTGCTGCGTCGTTTCCACGAGGCGACTGCCGAAAACGCCCCGGACGTGGTGGTGTGGGGCAGCGGTACGCCAATGCGCGAGTTCCTTCACGTGGACGATATGGCGGCGGCCAGCATTCACGTCATGGAGCTGGATCGCGAAGTGTGGCAGGAAAACACCGAGCCGATGCTGTCGCACATTAACGTCGGGACCGGCGTGGACTGCACCATTCGCGAGCTGGCGCAGACCATCGCGCAGGTGGTGGGCTACAAAGGACGCGTGGTGTTTGACGCCACCAAACCGGACGGCACGCCGCGCAAGCTGCTGGACGTGACCCGTCTGCATCAGCTGGGCTGGTATCACGAGGTCTCACTGGAGCAGGGGCTGGCCAGCACCTACCAGTGGTTCCTGGAAAACCAGCACCGCTTCCGGGGGTAATGATGTTTTTAAGTCAGGAAGATTTTGCCACGGTAGTGCGTTCCACTCCGCTGATCTCAATTGATTTGATCGTGGAGAACGAACGCGGCGAGTTCTTGCTGGGGAAACGAACCAATCGTCCTGCACAGGGCTTCTGGTTCGTGCCCGGCGGGCGCGTGCAGAAGGATGAGACGCTTACCGATGCGTTTGAGCGTCTCACTCTGGCGGAACTGGGCCTGCAACTGCCGATGGCAGCGGGCCAGTTTTACGGGGTCTGGCAGCACTTCTATGACGATAACTTTTCAGGCACCGGGTTCACCACGCACTACGTCGTGCTGGGGTTCCGCCTGAAGGTGAGTGAGGCAGACCTGCGTCTGCCTGATTCTCAGCATGACGATTACCGCTGGTTAACGCCAGAGGCGCTGCTGGCAAGCGACAACGTCCATGACAACAGTCGGGCGTACTTCCTTGCGGAACGTCAGGCCGAGGTGCCAGGTCTATGAAAATCCTCGTCTACGGAATTAACTACTCGCCGGAGCTTACCGGTATCGGGAAATACACCGGCGAGATGGTCGAGTGGATGGCGAGCCAGGGACATGACGTGCGGGTGATTACTGCCCCGCCGTATTACCCGGAGTGGAAGGTAGGCGAACGCTATTCCAGCTGGCGCTACCGCCGCGAAGAGGGCGCCGCGACCGTCTGGCGCTGCCCGCTCTACGTGCCGAAACAGCCCTCGACGCTGAAACGTTTAATTCATCTGGGCAGCTTTGCCCTGAGCAGTTTCTTCCCGCTGATGGCGCAGCGTCGCTGGAAGCCGGATCGCATCATCGGCGTGGTGCCGACGCTGTTCTGCACGCCAGGCATGCGCCTGCTGGGAAAACTCTCCGGCGCGCGCACCCTGCTGCACATTCAGGATTATGAAGTGGACGCCATGCTCGGGCTGGGTATGGCCGGGAAAGGCAAGGGCGGCAAGGTGGCGAAGCTCGCCAGCGCCTTTGAGCGCAGCGGCCTGCACAACGTGGATTACGTCTCGACCATCTCGCGCTCGATGATGAACAAGGCGCAGGAGAAGGGCGTCCCGGCGGAAAAAGTGATCTTCTTTCCGAACTGGTCCGAAGTGGCGCGCTTCCGCGATGTGACAGACCAGGACGCGCAGGCGTTGCGCGCGCAACTCGGGTTGCCTGCTGAGCAAAAAATCATTCTTTACTCAGGCAACATCGGCGAAAAACAGGGGCTGGAGAGCGTGATTGACGCCGCGCTTCAGCTGAGCGAACACCCGTGGATGTTCGTAATAGTCGGGCAGGGCGGTGGTAAAGCGCGGCTGGAAAAAATGGCCAGCGAGCGCGGACTGACCAACATCCGCTTCTTCCCGCTTCAGTCTTATGACGCGCTGCCCGCGCTGCTGAAAATGGCGGACTGCCATCTGGTGGTGCAAAAACGCGGCGCGGCGGATGCGGTGCTGCCGTCCAAGCTGACCAACATTCTGGCAGTGGGCGGAAATGCGGTGATTACGGCAGAAGCCGCAACAGAATTAGGCCAGCTGTGCAACAGCTACCCGGGCATTGCCGTTTGCGTGGAGCCGGAATCGGTTCCTGCGCTGGTGACCGGAATTGAGCAGGCACTCGCCATGCCAAAAGAGAACACGGTGGCACGTGAATATGCCGAACGCACGCTCGAGAAAGAGAACGTGCTGAGCCAATTTATTGCAGATATACGGGGATAAATCATGAGTCAAACCACTTTGTATCCGGTCGTAATGGCGGGTGGATCCGGGAGCCGGTTGTGGCCACTGTCCCGCGTGCTTTATCCAAAACAATTTCTGTGCCTGAAAGGCGACCTCACCATGCTGCAAACGACGGTTAACCGTCTGCACGGCGTGGAGTGTGAAAGCCCGGTGGTGATCTGTAACGAGCAGCACCGCTTTATCGTTGCCGAGCAGCTGCGCCAGCTGAACAAATTGACCGAAAATATCATTCTGGAGCCTGCCGGACGCAACACGGCGCCTGCCATTGCTCTTGCGGCGCTGGCAGCAAAACGCAGCAGCCCGGACTGCGACCCGCTGATGCTGGTGCTGGCGGCTGACCACGTCATCCAGCAGGAAGAGGCCTTCCGCGACGCGGTACGCGCCGCGATTCCTTACGCTGAGAACGGCAAGCTGGTGACCTTCGGCATCGTGCCGGATCTCCCGGAAACCGGCTATGGCTACATTCGCCGCGGCAGCGTTACGCCTGGTGAAGGCGACAGCGTGGCCTTTGACGTGGCGCAGTTTGTCGAAAAACCGAATCTGGAAACCGCGCAGGCGTATGTCGCCAGCGGTGAATACTACTGGAACAGCGGCATGTTCCTGTTCCGCGCCGGGCGCTACCTGGAAGAGCTGGAAAAATACCGTCCGGATATCTTAAGCGCCTGCGAAAAAGCGATGGCGGTGGTGGATCCGGATCTCGATTTTATCCGCGTGGACGAAGAAGCCTTCCTCGCCTGTCCGGAAGAGTCCATTGACTATGCGGTGATGGAACGTACGGCAGATGCGGTAGTGGTACCGATGGATGCGGGCTGGAGCGACGTCGGCTCCTGGTCGTCACTGTGGGAGATCAGCGCGCATACCCCGGAGGGTAACGTCCATCACGGGGATGTGATCAGCCACAAAACGGAAAACAGCTACGTCTACGCCGAATCTGGCCTCGTCACCACGGTAGGGGTGAAGGATCTGGTGGTCGTGCAGACCAAAGACGCGGTGCTGATTGCCGACCGTAATGCCGTGCAGGACGTTAAAAAAGTGGTGGAGAAGATCAAGGCCGATGGCCGTCACGAACACCATATTCACCGTGAAGTCTACCGCCCGTGGGGCAAATATGACTCCATCGACGCCGGCGAGCGTTATCAGGTGAAACGCATCACCGTGAAGCCGGGAGAAGGGCTGTCGGTGCAGATGCACCATCACCGCGCCGAACACTGGGTGGTGGTGGCAGGGACCGCCAAAGTGACCATCGACGGTGAAGTGAAGCTGCTCGGTGAAAACGAGTCCATTTATATTCCGCTGGGCGCCACGCACTGTCTGGAAAACCCGGGGAAAATTCCGCTCGACTTAATTGAGGTGCGTTCCGGCTCCTATCTGGAAGAGGACGACATCATCCGCTTCCAGGATCGCTACGGGCGCGTGTAGCACTCCGCATCATGCCCGGTGGCGCTGCGCTTTCCGGGCCTACGAATGAAAAAAATAAATTTGGCCATTACATGGTCAGGGCCAACTGTTGCCTGAAAAAGGGGTCATCATGGAAAAATTAACCTGTTTTAAAGCCTACGATATTCGCGGCAAGCTGGGCGAAGAGCTGAACGAAGACATTGCGTGGCGCATCGGCCGCGCGTACGGCGAATACCTGAAACCACAAACTATCGTGCTTGGCGGCGACGTGCGCCTGACAAGCGAATCCCTGAAGCTGGCGCTGGCGAAAGGGCTACAGGACGCGGGCGTCGACGTACTGGACATTGGCCTTTCCGGTACCGAAGAGATCTATTTTGCCACCTTCCACCTGGGCGTGGACGGCGGTATCGAAGTTACCGCCAGCCATAACCCGATGGACTACAACGGCATGAAGCTGGTGCGCAAGGGCGCGCGTCCTATCAGCGGCGACACCGGCCTGCGCGACGTGCAGCGTCTGGCCGAGGCCAACGACTTCCCGCCGGTAAACGAAGCGAAGCGCGGCAGCTATAAGCAGATTAACCTGCAAAAAGAGTACATCGACCACCTGCTGGGCTACATCAATGTGGCAAACCTCAAACCGCTGAAGCTGGTGATTAACTCCGGCAACGGCGCGGCAGGCCCGGTTGTCGATGCACTTGAAGCCCGCTTTAAGGCGCTGAACGTGCCGGTGACCTTCGTCAAAGTGCACAACACGCCAGACGGCAACTTTCCGAACGGTATTCCTAACCCGCTGCTGCCGGAGTGCCGCGACGACACCCGCAACGCGGTGATTGAGCACGGCGCCGATATGGGTATCGCCTTTGACGGCGACTTCGACCGCTGCTTCCTGTTCGATGAGAAAGGGCAGTTTATCGAAGGCTACTACATCGTTGGCCTGCTGGCGGAAGCGTTCCTCGAGAAAAACCCGGGGGCGAAAATCATTCACGATCCGCGTCTTTCCTGGAACACCGTCGACGTGGTGAAGGCCGCGGGCGGCGAGCCGGTGATGTCCAAAACCGGCCACGCGTTTATCAAAGAGCGTATGCGTGAGGAAGACGCCATCTACGGCGGCGAGATGAGCGCCCACCACTATTTCCGTGATTTTGCCTACTGCGACAGCGGGATGATCCCGTGGCTGCTGGTGACCGAGCTGCTGTGCCTGAAAGGGCAGAGCCTGGGCGAACTGGTGCGCGACCGCATGGCGGCGTTCCCGGCCAGCGGGGAGATCAACAGCAAACTGGCACAGCCCGCTGAGGCCATTGCCCGCGTGGAACAGCACTTTGCCATTCATGCGCTGGAGATTGACCGTACCGACGGTATCAGCATGGCGTTCCCGCAGTGGCGCTTCAACCTGCGCTCGTCCAATACCGAGCCGGTGGTGCGCCTGAACGTGGAGTCCCGCGCTGACACCGCGCTGATGGAAGCCCGAACGAAGGACATTCTGGCGCTGTTGAATCAGTAAAAAGAAAACCTTACCCCTCACCCTAACCCTCTCCCCAAAGGGGAGAGGGAACTTGAACACCCTCTCCCCTTTGGGGAGAGGGCCGGGGTGAGGGGTGAGGGGTAAGGTTTAGAACTAAAGGAACAACGATGACAAATCTAAAAAAGCGCGAACGAGCGAGAACGAATGCATCGTTAATCTCTATGGTGCAGCGTTTTTCTGATATCACCATCATGGTCGGCGGACTGTGGGCGGTGTGTTGGGTCAGCGGGCAGTCGTTCTTATACATGCACTTGCTGATGGCGTTGATTGCGCTGGTGGTGTTTCAGATGATCGGCGGCATGACCGATTTCTATCGTTCATGGCGCGGCGTCAAAATGACCACCGAACTGATGCTGCTGCTCCAGAACTGGACCTTAAGCCTGATTTTCAGCGCAGGCCTGGTGGCGTTCAGCCATGATTTTGATAACCGTCTTGTGACCTATCTCTGCTGGTATCTGTTAACCAGCATTGGCATGGTGGTCTGCCGCTCGCTGATCCGCTTTGGCGCGGGCTGGCTGCGCAACCGCGGGTATAACCGTCGCTTCGTTGCCGTGGCGGGCGATCTGCCGGTGGGACAGGTGTTGCTCGACAGCTTCCGCAAAGAGCCGTGGTTAGGTTTTGAAGTGGTCGGGATTTATCACGACGCGAAGCCCGGCGGCGTGCCGTCCGACTGGGCTGGTAACTACGAACAGCTTATTGACGATGCGAAAGCCGGCAAAATTCATAACGTCTACATCGCCATGCAGATGAAAGATGAATCCCGCATCAAGAAACTGATGCGCGAGCTGGCGGATACCACCTGCTCGGTGATCCTCATCCCGGATGTCTTCACCTTCAATATTCTCCACTCCCGTATTGAAGAGGTGAACGGGGTACCGGTTGTTCCGCTGTACGACACGCCGCTGTCGGGGATTAACCGCGTGCTGAAGCGCGTGGAAGATATCGTGCTTTCGTCCCTGATCCTGCTGCTCATCTCCCCGGTGCTGTGCTGCATTGCGCTGGCGGTGAAGCTCAGCTCGCCGGGGCCGATCATCTTCCGTCAGACCCGCTACGGCATGGACGGTAAGCCGATCATGGTGTGGAAATTCCGCTCCATGAAGGTGATGGAGAACGACAAGGTGGTGACCCAGGCGACGCAGAACGATCCGCGCGTCACCCGCGTGGGCAACTTCCTGCGCCGTACCTCGCTCGATGAGCTGCCGCAGTTCATCAACGTGTTCACCGGCGGGATGTCCATCGTCGGGCCTCGTCCTCACGCCGTGGCCCATAACGAGCAGTACCGTACCCTGATTGAAGGCTACATGCTGCGCCATAAGGTGAAGCCGGGCATCACCGGCTGGGCGCAGATCAACGGCTGGCGCGGCGAGACCGATACGCTGGAAAAAATGGAAAAACGCATCGAGTTCGATCTGGAGTACATCCGCGAGTGGAGCCTCTGGTTCGATATCAAGATTGTTTTTCTGACCATTTTCAAAGGTTTCGTGAACAAAGCGGCGTACTAAGATGAGCTTACGAGAAAAAACCATCAGCGGTGCGAAATGGTCAGCCATGGCCACCATCGTCATCATTGGCCTCGGCCTGGTGCAGATGACGGTGCTGGCGCGCATTATCGATAATCACCAGTTTGGTCTGCTGACCGTCTCGCTGGTGATTATCGCCCTGGCCGATACGCTGTCGGACTTTGGTATCGCCAACTCCATTATCCAGCGCAAAGAGATCAGCCATCTGGAGCTGACCACCCTCTACTGGCTGAACGTCGGGCTGGGTATCTTCGTTTTTGTGCTGGTGTTCCTGCTGAGCGATGTGATTGCCGGCGTGCTGCATAACCCGGACCTGGCGCCGCTGATGCGTACCCTGTCGTTCGCTTTCGTGGTGATCCCGCACGGGCAGCAGTTCCGCGCGCTGATGCAGAAAGAGCTGGAGTTCAACAAAATCGGCATGATTGAGACCAGCGCCGTGCTGGCGGGCTTTACCTTCACCGTGGTCAGCGCCCATTTCTGGCCGCTGGCGATGACCGCCATCCTCGGCTACCTCGTTAACTCTGCCGTGCGCACGCTGCTATTCGGCTTCTTTGGCCGTAAGATTTATCGCCCGGGGCTGCATTTTTCGCTGGCGTCTGTTTCATCCAACCTGCGCTTCGGCGCGTGGCTGACGGCAGACAGCATTATCAACTACGTGAATACTAACCTCTCCACGCTGGTACTGGCGCGCATTCTGGGCGCGAGCGTCGCGGGTGGCTACAACCTGGCGTATAACGTCGCGGTTGTCCCGCCGATGAAGCTCAACCCTATCATTACCCGCGTGCTGTTCCCGGCGTTCGCCAAAATTCAGGACGATACCGAGAAGCTGCGCGTGAACTTTTACAAGCTGCTCTCCGTGGTGGGGATCATCAACTTCCCGGTCCTGCTGGGGCTGATGGTGGTCGCCAGCAATTTCGTACCGCTGGTGTTTGGCGAGAAGTGGAACAGCATCATCCCAATCCTGCAACTGCTGTGCGTCGTGGGGCTGCTGCGCTCGGTGGGGAACCCGATTGGTTCTCTGCTGATGGCAAAGGCGCGCGTGGATATCAGCTTCAAGTTCAACGTGTTTAAAACCTTCCTGTTTATTCCGGCAATTATTGTGGGCGGGCACATGGCGGGTGCCATTGGCGTGACGCTCGGCTTCCTGCTGGTGCAAATCGTCAATACCGTGCTGAGCTACTTCGTGATGATCAAACCGGTGCTGGGCTCCAGCTACCGTCAGTACATCCTCAGCCTGTGGCTGCCGTTTTATCTCTCCTTGCCGACGCTTGCGGTGAGCTACGGCCTGGGCGTGGTGCTGAACGGACATCTGCCGCTGGCGGCGCTGCTTGCGGTGCAGGTCGCGGCAGGCGCGCTGGCGTTTGGCGTGATGATTGTGCTGTCACGCAATGCGCTGGTGGTCGAGATGAAGCGCCAGTTTTGCCGTAACGAAAAAATGAAAACGCTGCTTCGCGCAGGCTAATTTTACGAGGCCATTATGAAATTACTTATTCTTGGCAACCATACCTGCGGCAACCGTGGCGACAGCGCCATCCTGCGCGGTTTACTGGATGCAATTAACACCCTTAAGCCTGAGACTGAAGTGGATGTGATGAGCCGTTATCCGGTCAGCTCATCCTGGTTACTGAACCGCCCGGTGATGGGCGACCCGCTCTACAGCCAGATGAAACAGCACAACAACGCTGCGGGCGTGATGGGGCGCGTGAAGAAAGTCCTGCGTCGCCGCTATCAGCATCAGGTGCTGCTTTCTCGCGTAACCGACACCGGCAAGCTGCGCAACATCGCCATCGCGCAGGGCTTTACCGATTTTGTGCGTCTGCTGTCCGGCTATGACGCCATTATTCAGGTGGGCGGTTCGTTCTTCGTCGATCTCTACGGCGTGCCGCAGTTTGAGCATGCGCTTTGTACCTTCATGGCGAAAAAGCCGCTGTTTATGATCGGCCACAGCGTCGGGCCATTCCAGGATCCGCAGTTTAACCAGCTGGCGAACTATGTCTTCGGCCACTGCGACGCGCTGATCCTGCGTGAATCGGTCAGCCTCGACATGATGAAGCGCAGCGAAATTGACACCACCAAAGTGGAGCACGGTGTAGACACCGCCTGGCTGGTGGATCATCAGGATGACAGTTTCCAGGCCAGCTACGCGGTACAGCACTGGCTGGACGTGGCGGCAAAGCAGAAAACCGTCGCCATTACCCTCCGTGAACTTGCGCCGTTCGATAAACGCCTCGGCACGACCCAGGCGGCGTACGAAAAAGCCTTTGCCGACGTGGTGAACCGCGTGCTGGACAGCGGTTACCAGGTGCTGGCGCTTTCCACCTGTACCGGTATCGACAGCTACAACAAAGATGACCGTATGGTGGCGCTCAACCTGCGCAACCTGGTGAACGATCCGTCCCGCTATCACGTGGTGATGGACGAGCTGAACGATCTGGAGATGGGCAAGCTGCTCTCCGCCTGCGACCTGACCGTGGGCACGCGTCTGCACTCGGCCATTATCTCGATGAACTTCGGCACGCCAGCCATCGCCATTAACTACGAACACAAGTCCGCGGGCATTATGCAGCAGCTCGGTATGCCGGAAATGGCCGTTGATATTCGTCATCTGCTGGACGGGTCGCTGGGTGCGATGGTGGGCGACACGCTCGGCCAGTTGCCTGCGATCAACGAACGTCTGGCGGTGGCGGTAAAAGCCGAACGCGAAAAAGGTATTGGCATGGTGAAATCCGTACTCGACCGCGTCCGGGAGGGGAAATGAAGGTTGGTTTCTTCTTACTGAAATTTCCGCTGTCGTCTGAAACTTTTGTGCTGAACCAAATCACCGCGTTTATCGATATGGGGTATGACGTGGAGATTATCGCCCTGCAAAAGGGCGATACGCAAAACACCCATGCGGCGTATACCCGGTATGGGCTGGAGGCAAAAACCCGCTGGTTGCAGGATGAACCCGCCGGACGGATGAACAAATTGCGCCATCGCGCCGGACAGACGCTGCGCGGCCTGCATCGCGCCTCGACGTGGCGGGCGCTGAATATGTCGCGCTATGGGGCGGAGGCCCGCAACCTGATCTTATCCGCCATTTGCGGGCAAACGGCCCAGCCGTACCGGGCCGATGTCTTTATCGCCCACTTTGGCCCGGCGGGCGTAACGGCGGCAAAACTGCGTGAGCTGGGGGTGATTGACGGCAAAATCGCAACCATTTTCCACGGTATCGACATCTCCAGCCGGGAAGTGTTGAACCACTACACACCGGAATATCAGCAGCTGTTCCGCCGTGGCGACATGATGCTGCCGATAAGCAACCTGTGGGCCGGGCGCCTGAAAACCATGGGGTGCCCGAGCGAGAAAATCACCGTTTCACGCATGGGCGTGGATATGGAACGTTTCACTCAGCGACCGGTTAAGGTGCCGGGCAAGCCGCTGCAAATTATCTCTGTTGCCCGCCTGACCGAAAAGAAAGGGCTGCACGTAGCCATCGAAGCCTGTCGCCAGCTGAAGGCGCGTGGTGTGGACTTCCACTACCGCATCCTGGGTATCGGGCCGTGGGAGCGTCGCCTGCGCACGCTGATTGAACAGTATCAGCTGGAAGACGTGGTCGAGATGCCGGGCTTCAAGCCGAGCCACGAAGTGAAAGCCATGCTTGATGACGCGGATGTGTTCCTGCTGCCTTCCGTAACCGGCGCCGACGGCGATATGGAAGGCATTCCCGTGGCGCTGATGGAGGCGATGGCGGTCGGCATTCCGGTGGTCTCGACCCTGCACAGCGGGATCCCGGAGCTGATAACCTCTGAGCATTCTGGCTGGCTGGTCCCTGAAAACAATGCGCTGGCGCTGGCGGATCGTCTGGCCGCGTTCAGTGATATCGATCAGCAAACGCTGATCCCTGTGCTGCAAAATGCGCGGCAAAAAGTTGAAGCAGAATTCAATCAGCAGGTGATTAATCGCCAGTTAGCGAGCCTGCTGCAAACGCTGTAACGCTGAGGTTGTATGCTGAAAAAGATTACCCGACGCCGATTTGTCTCTTCTTTATCCGTCCTGGCTGCCATGCCGCTGCTGTCGCCCCGCGCTGCGCGGGCGGCGACCGGGAAGACGGTTTCTGTCGATCGCTACAACAATAACGACTGGATCGCCGCCTTTAAGCAGGCATTTACCGAGGGCGATACCGTTGTTGTTCCCGCCGGGTTAACCTGTGAAAACATCAATACCGGCATTTTCATTCCTGATGGCAAAACCCTGCTGATCCGCGGTGCGCTGAAGGGCAACGGCCGCGGGCGGTTTGTGCTCCAGGAAGGCTGCAAGGTCATTGGGGAAGGAGAGGGGCGCACGCATAACATTACGCTGGACGTGCGTGGCTCCGACTGTGTCATTAAAGGGCTGGCGATGAGCGGCTTCGGCCCCGTCACCCAGATCTACATCGGCGGTAAAAAGCCGAGAGTGATGCGTAACCTGCTTATCGATCGCATTGCCGTGAGTCAGGCCAACTACGCCATTCTGCGCCAGGGTTTTCATAATCAGGTGGACGGTGCGCGCATTACCAACAGCAAATTCAGTCATTTGCAGGGTGACGCGATTGAGTGGAACGTGGCGATTAACGACCGTAATATCCTGATCTCTGACCACGTGATCGATAACATCAACTGCACAAACGGCAAGATCAACTGGGGCATAGGCATTGGGCTGGCTGGCAGCACGTACGACAATGACTATCCGGAACAGCAGACCGTTAAAAACTTCGTGGTGGCGAATATCACCGGCAGCAACTGTAGGCAGCTGGTGCATGTTGAAAACGGTAAACACTTTGTGATCCGTAATATCAAGGCCAGCAATATTACTCCCGACTTCAGTAAAAAGGCCGGAATTGATAACGCAACGGTAGCTATTTATGGCTGTGATAATTTCGTTATCGATAATATCGATATGGTGAACAGCGCCGGAATGTTAATCGGGTATGGCGTGATCAAGGGCGATTATCTGTCGATACCGCAAAACTTCAAACTTAACGATATTCTCCTGGATAACCGACAGCTTGCCTATAAGCTGCGCGGGATACAGATTTCCTCCGGCAATGCCACGTCGTTTGTTGCCATCACCAACGTCAACATGCAGCGGGCAACACTTGAGCTGCACAACAAGCCACAGCACCTTTTCTTGCGCAATATCAACGTGATGCAGGAGTCAACGACGGGGCCTGCGCTTAAGATGAACTTCGACTTGCGCAAAGACGTGCGCGGGAAGTTTATGGCCAAAAACGAGACGCTGTTGTCGCTCGCGAACATAAAAGCGGTTAATGAAAAGGGGCAGAGTTCGGTGGATATTGATCGGGTCGATCAACACGTGGTGAATACGGAACGGTTGAATTTTGCGCTGCCGCACAGGTGACGGTGGAAGCCTTAGGCGTATGCCATTCAATCTGATGTAACCCCTAAAAATTTGTTACTGAATTCAGCGGTTTTAAGGTTTATAATCCCTGAAATTACTTTGCAAGATTTGTTTAATCAACAGCGCTACCTCAGGGAAAGAAGCGATTGCCAGAGGTTCGCCAAACACACATAACGCATTGAGTGGATTATGAACGATAAGGTTTTGTTTATTGGCGCGTCTGGTTTTGTCGGCACTCGTTTAATCGAGATTTCCAAGACTGATTTTGATGTTACTAACTTCGACAAACAGCAGAGTCATTTTTATCCGGATATTACTGTCTCCGGTGATGTTCGTAATCAGGATCAACTCGATCAGGCGCTTGCTGGTTTTGAAACTGTCGTGCTGCTCGCCGCTGAGCACCGTGATGACGTTAGCCCAACATCGCTATACTATGATGTAAACGTACAGGGTACTCGTAACGTATTGTCTGCTATGGAAAAAAATAACGTTAAGAACATTATTTTTACCAGTTCTGTGGCTGTGTATGGTCTTAACAAAGTGAACCCTGACGAATCCCATCCCCATGATCCTTTCAACCATTACGGCAAAAGCAAATGGCAAGCGGAAGAAGTTCTGCGCGAGTGGTTTAATAAAGCTCCAGAGGAAAGATCCCTGACAATTGTCCGGCCTACGGTCATCTTTGGTGAGCGTAACCGTGGCAATGTGTACAACCTGCTTAAGCAAATTGCAGGGGGTAAATTCGCCATGGTAGGCGCTGGAACCAACTATAAGTCAATGGCTTATGTCGGTAACATTGTTGAATTTATCAAATTTAAGCTGACCAATGTTAAGCCGGGTTATGATGTCTACAACTATGTAGACAAACCAGACCTGAACATGAATCAGCTAGTTTCAGAAGTTGAGAAGAGTCTCAATAAAAAAATCCCTTCAGTTCATCTCCCTTACCCGCTTGGAATGTTAGGTGGGTATTGCTTTGATATTCTTAGCAAAGTTACCGGGAAAAAATATGCAATAAGCTCTGTGCGTGTGAAGAAATTCTGTGCAACTACACAGTTTGACGCGACCAAGGTACATAGCTCTGGATTTAAAGCGCCTTATACCTTATCTCAAGGTCTGGACCGTACGCTGAAGTATGAGTTCGTTCATGAGAAGAAAGATGACATCACGTTTGTATCTGAATAATGCCTCAAAGGTTGCGATTTGTCGGAAACAGAGGGCTGTGCGATTTTCGCGACAGGGTTTCCGATAATTCTGGGTCACACTTAATGCATACTCATGTTTGGTAATGTGAGTTTTAACGCGAAACGTGATTTGCATAAGACGTAGTAGACCTCTTAATCGGGCAATTTTCCTGATTAGGTCTATACTTCGTCAACCATTTTAAGGTGGAAGATAAAATGACCAATTTGAAAGCAGTTATACCGGTAGCGGGCCTGGGCATGCACATGTTGCCCGCCACAAAAGCCATTCCTAAAGAGATGCTGCCGATCGTTGACAAGCCGATGATTCAATACATCGTCGACGAGATTGTTGCTGCTGGGATTAAAGAAATCGTTCTGGTGACGCACTCTTCGAAGAATGCTGTTGAGAACCACTTCGACACCTCTTATGAACTCGAAGCGCTGCTTGAGCAGCGCGTTAAGCGTCAGCTTCTGGCAGAAGTTCAGTCTATCTGTCCTCCTGGCGTGACCATCATGAACGTGCGTCAGGCGCAGCCGCTGGGTCTGGGCCACTCCATCCTGTGCGCGCGTCCGGTGGTGGGTGATAACCCGTTCATCGTTGTTCTGCCGGATATCATTATTGATAACGCTTCTGCCGATCCGCTGCGTTATAATCTGGCGGCAATGGCCGCACGCTTCAACGAGACGGGCCGTAGCCAGGTGCTGGCGAAACGTATGAAGGGCGATCTCTCCGAGTATTCTGTTATTCAGACTAAAGAGCCACTGGAGACGGAAGGGCAGGTGAGCCGTATCGTTGAGTTTATCGAAAAACCCGATCAGCCGCAGACCCTGGACTCCGACCTGATGGCAGTCGGCCGTTATGTGCTGAATGCGGATATCTGGGCTGAGCTGGAAAAAACTGAGCCGGGTGCCTGGGACCGTATCCAACTGACCGATGCGATTGCTGAGCTGGCGAAGAAGCAGTCGGTTGATGCGATGCTGATGACCGGCGATAGCTATGACTGCGGTAAGAAAATGGGGTATATGCAGGCGTTTGTGAACTATGGATTGCGAAACATGAAAGAAGGGCAGAAATTACGTGAATTTGTCTTTAATTTGTTAAACAAAAGCAGTTAACATATCTGCTTAAGGTTCGGTGGTGAGGTCGTGCCACCGAATCTTTTTGGAAAAATGTTCGAACTACCAATACCTCCACTGCGAGGTTACTCATATCCAGTACATTGGTAACTGTTAAGCCAAGGGCGGTAGCGTCGCTTTTTTGAGCTCGATCAAAATGACTATTATTAATTTTATTTTTCCCCAACATGAAAATCTTCCTGAAATAAATCATTATATTGCTTATTTTTCTATGCAAGGTATCGTATGTTTTAAAAATTCGAAGGTAATGCCACGGACTATAGAAAAGACAGAAATGTACGTTGAATGGCATATCATGGGTACTCATTTTTACAATAGACCGCGATTTATTAATCAGGTTAACTGTAAAAGTTATTTAATCCATGAATACGCCTCCTTATCTACGGGTAAATATAAATTTATAAAATTAATAAAAGATTTAATTAAGCATAATTGCAGTCACCGCCCTGATTACCAGATATTCCTTAACGATTTTATACAATCAAAAATGGCAATAAATGGTGTGCTTGGCGAGTTAAGAGATATGGGGGTATCCGATGTTTTCATCCAGAATCGTAGCATAAATCCTGATAAATCAGTCGTGAACTATGATTTCGCCTATGTGGGTAGTATGTCAGCTGAGCGGAAACTAGAGAATTTTCTTGATTCAAAAATAATGAAAGGAAAGAGTATACTACTCATCGGCACGTCTCCAGATTATTTAATGACTAGATATGAAAATGATTTTAATATTAAATTTGCTGGGAAAGTTGAGCAATCTGAAATACCGTCTCTTCTCACCGATGTTAGAGTATGTATAAATTATGTGCCTGACGTTTACCCATATAATCGGCAGACCTCCACTAAATTAATTGAGTATCTTACGTTAGGTAAAGATGTTATAAGTAATAAATATAAATGGGTAATGGATTTTGTTATTAATAATAACTTAAATTATAAAATCATTGGTGATGAATTTATTTACATCTTCAATGATGGGAGTTACGTAGCCCCTGAGTGGACCTCTATTATATCCCATTTAAATATAACAAAAAAATTAACTAATAATGAATCTATTTAAAAATACAGCTCTTTTTAGTGCCGAAAGGTTACTACGCACAGGTCTTGGTTTTTTAGTGTCTGTTATGATTACTAAAGCATATGGTATCGAGATTTACGGTGAATATGCTTATTATTTTGCTATTGTAAATATATTTGGCGTGGCATTATCATTAGGTTTAGATGATTATTTCGTGAAATGTATTGCAGAAGGAAATAAATTACCATTTGCACTGCTTCATATAAGGATGGTTTTAAGTGGATTAGCTTTCTTCTGTTGTTGTTTGGTATTATTTTGGAAACGAGCTGGAATTGATTTCTGGATTGTTTCACTTTTATCTTGGACGTATATCTGGAATTGTTTCTATTTGTTGCTAATTATCCTTGATAAACCAAATAAATATAAAACAATACTTACTTTGATTTGTATCAGTTTGCTTTTTATTTTACTAAAATTTTTAGTATTGAATTTCGGATTCATTGTGTTTATGTGTACTACGTTGTTTGAGACGATGGTTACAACATTTATTTTATATTTATCTATTAAAGGGGTTTTTGAAGTAAAAAAAATAAATTTGCGTGTTGTTAAATCCATTATTAATTTATCGTTACCGGTCGGAATATCGTCATTATCAGTTATGTTATTTTATCGGTTTGATCAAATGATTGTTGAACATTACTTAGGTGTTAAGACATTGGGCGTATATGCTTTATCCGCAAGTATGATCCTCGCTGCAGGTTATCTTCAATCCGCATATGTTACTGGTATGTATTCAGCGATTGGTAATGCTAAGAACAATGGAAACAATATAGATATACAAAACGCACTCTTAAAAGCCTATCGCGGTGCTATTTATATCGGTCTATTTATTTATGTTGGGTATTTTATAGCTGGTCGATTTGTTATTATTTATATTTTCCCTGACTTATCCGTAAAACTGATATCTATCCTAGATGTCGGGATGCTTTCAATACTTTTTTCGGGATTGGCAGCCATTAATTCGCAATATCTCTTCTTTAATAATTATTCAAACAAACGCTTAATCAGAACACTTATTGCTCTTTCATTTAACGTCGTTTGGAATATGCTATTTATTCCTAAGTTAGGAGTTATGGCGGCTGTCTGGGGTTATTTAATTACGCAAATGATTATGGGAGTACTGTTAAATATTTTCGATAAGTTAACCAGGGAGTTATTCAAATTACAATTAAAGGCCATATTTACAGTCAGGGTAAAATAAACATGAAAAGAAATATTTCTTA
>ERZ772818.1805-NODE-1805-length-17775-cov-3.290350_pt1 | contig 17775 bp, 8 predicted proteins | sample MGYA00580837_ERZ772818 | MGnify/ENA primary metagenome ERZ772818 (study PRJEB29015, sample SAMEA2737671) | human gut metagenome | biome: human gut; feature: human-associated habitat; material: faeces | place: China | collected 2012 ...
GGATAACACTCGGATTCACTTGGAATTGAGTCAATGCCGAGCTCATAGATTTTTCTGGTGGACTGTGGTGATTGGGTACTTGCGTATTGGCGTGCATGTTGTCGAGACAGTCCTGCCGCTGGGACATAGGAGTAAATAACCGTTTATGAGAGAAACGCTTCGCACAGTCAAGGTACTTCTGTTCGCGGGTAATGGCATACGCATCAGCAAGCACTTCGTTCATGCCGCCATGCTCGTTGCCAAGCATCCGTTCCATCTGCTCGTCCGACAGACCTGATGTGATATCGATTGCCCAATTACAGAACTGTAGAAAAAGAGTCTTTGCCTGCTCGTTGCCGCAATATAGCCATGCGTCGCGCAAGCCTGCATACATTTTGTGCAGGTTATAGAAAGGCGCCCACGAACCGCTGTATACGCGGAAGTCGCCGTTTTTAAAACCGCTCCATATATTCTGGCTGTTAGGCATTCCGCCCATGTAGCCAACACCCCACTTGGGATGGTTCTTGTAATTAGCTTCGGCGCATTCGGCTATTTCATTGATAATGTACTCCATGCGCTTGCGACATTCTTCATTGCCGGTAGCTGCGTTAATCGCCATAGCTGTGAGGTAATGTCCTCCCACATGTCCGTCCAATCCGTCCCAATTGGGATAACACTTTGCTTTGGGTGTCAGTCCTGCCTCTTTTCGATAGGGAGCTATCAGGCGGTCACAGTCGTACTTGAGCAATGTCTCGATATTCAGGTCACGGGCATGTTTCAAGGGTCCTTCGAGGAGTGTTATTTGCGAGAGAGGAAACTCGTTGGGATACAACTTATCTTGTGCGTTTGCCCCTATGCCTGCACACATTAATAATAGAATGGTAAATGACTTTTTCATGCTTATAATCTGTTTATATAGTCAAATAGAAATGTATTGCAAATTTCATAAATTATTCTCTTTATATCAATGATTTATGAATTTCATTTCTCGCAAATCAGTTCTATTTGACTATAATATTCTGATCGCTATTTGTTTTCTTATGCAAGCGGGCTAAACACAACCTTATATGTTTTAACCACCCCTTTATAGTCGAATTTCACAATAGCAGTTCCGGAAACCGATGTTGCCTGGATAATCTCTACTTTCACACTCTTGTCAGTTGCTGATGCCGACACAGTAGGTATTCCGGTTGTTCCGGCGGGAAGTTTGTAGACAGCCTCATAGATGTCATAGCCGGTGATACCATTGCTTTCGGTGGAACGTACAGGAGTTTCCGGTACTTCGATTGCTTTTCCGTTTACTTCGATATTTACTTTGGGGACAACCGGACGAACAATTTTCTTCTTGTTGGAACTGAATCCCAATCCGGCTAAATCAAAGAGATCGCCGGTCTCCTGACTTTCAGCAACGAGGTAGATTGCATGTTTCTTGTCCAAATGGTCAACAAACTTCGATACGTCGATTGTAAACTGTGTTGTTTCCTGTGCCGAATTGGCGGGAACAACTATCTCACCTATCTTCGTTCCTTTCCAGGTTTCGTTATTCCACGGACCGTCTAACCAAACATTCACTTTAAATGTCTTTGATGTTTTCGGTGCAAGGAAGAGGTTGAAGGCTGTTTTGTTTCCCTTTTTGGTTCCTTCGAAAGCTTTCAGGCCCAGTTTATCTTTATTCAATCCGCCGAAACCGAAGTACTTATATCCTATTATATTGCCGTTCTTCACGTTTGTGATAGGAGCGTGGTTATCCCAGATGTCCCATGAATCCTGTTGGATACGTCCGTCGGAGAGATAACATGCAAATCCTGCGGAATAATACTGATAAGGATCAAGACCAAATATATGGAAGCCTTCCGAAGTTACTTCCGCTCCTTTGTATTCATTCCCCTGGCTGTCTTTGGCTGTCCAGATATTATCTTTTGCATACGGGTCGTAAGCTCTGATGGAAACTTTACCGCCTTCCGATACCGGCTTCTTATCCCATTCCACATGGATTGGAGCTACCATCGACTGGCGGGCGTTGCCGAAGCCACGGGGCGGACGGTGGTAGAATACATACCATTGTCCGTTGATGAGTTCTATACTTCCATGCGTATTGTGTCCTGCATTAGTTGTTTGCAGTCGTGAACCATCCTGGTTTAGCACCGGTGCACGCGAATCGACCAGAACGCCGCCGCTCTTCCACGGACCCAGCGGAGAGTCACCATAAGCGTAGCGCAAAGTGGAGTTGGAACTGCCCAATCCATAATCGGGACCTGAATGTCCGCTATAGATGGTCACATATTTATTTCCAATCTTACGTATGGATGAGGCTTCAAAGAAGTTGAATGCTTCAAGGTCTTCTCCGGGAAAGATGTGCGGATATGAAATATTCTTCGGACCACGGTTGTTGCCCCTGCCGGCATGAAATAGGGGATAACCTCTGTTCCGGGGCGTACGGAATACATGGTGTTCTGATCCAGTTGGGCGGCTAATGAGCGTTGAAATCCCCAATATCCATAGGCTCTGAATCCGATTTCATAATCCGGGTCGTTCGGGTCTGTGATATATTCAATATATACCGACGGGTCGAATCCCAGAATACTTCCGGGTAGGTTTTTTGTACCATCAGCGGTCAGGTTGATAGGGGTAAAAGGTCCGTCAGGACGGCTTCCTTTGGCAACCATTGCTTCTCTGTCTCTACCGCGGCTATGCGGGTACAGATAATATTCTTTTGTGCCGTCCTTCCTTTTCACTTCAACAAGGTCGGGAGCGTACATCACATCCCATTGTCCTTCTACCTGATAGGTAAAGATAGCTCCTTCGTCACGCCAGCTTGATAAATCTTCTACGGGTGCTGACCACATTCTGATGTCCGGCCCGCAATAACTGCCGAAACGGACATCGTGCGAACCGATGATGTAAGCGCGAAACTTTCCCGGATTGTCGGGGTCTTCAAAAACACGGGGTTCTCCGTCCGGCAAATGTTCCCATAACGGTAGATACGGATTACCAGCTCCATGATAAACAAACTTGGACGTTTTGGGCTGATTATTATTACCGGCTATTGCTTTTGTTATTACAAACATGGGGACAATAGCAAATAATAATAAAATGATTTGAATTCTTTTCATAACCAATCTAATCTTTTTTATACGTAAATATTTATGTTATTATTTGTTCAATAGGACACTATGCGACAAAAGTAAGCTATCGAAGAATGACTGGCTTTCGATATTAGATATTTGAATTTCAAAATCAGATATATTTGTGATAATCCTTATAAGTATTGAATAAGAAGATAGATTGTTTTCTCATGTGCCTTTTGTTATTTATTGAATAATAACTGTGCAAAATTATACAGATTGTTTCTCCATACCGGCCAGGTGTGTCCACCCGGATATTCGGAATACGTATACTTCAGTTTTAGTGTATCAAACTCTTTAAGCATATTCTGGCAGTTCTGGTAGGCTATATCTTCTTTGCCTCCCATGGCGATCCAGAGTAATCTGAGTTGAGAGTCTATTGCTGCTTTATTCTTGTTGATAAATTCGTATTGGCCATCTGCGATTTTCTGGTAGAAAGGTAGCCATCCGGAACTGAATACACCGAGATGAGCGAACAAATCTGTATGGTATAGGCCGGCATAAAGTGTTTGTATGCCTCCCATAGAGAGGCCTGCAAGTGCCCGGCTGTCTGCTTCTTTTCTGACACGGTAGTTATCTTCTACAAATGGAATGACAGCCTGCATCAGCTCGGCTTCGAATGCTTTCAAGGCACCGGCATTGAACCCGGCAGAAGCCATATTGCCATCGAGCATCACTATCAACATCGGTTTAGCTTTTCCCTCAGCGATCAGGTTGTCCATTATCAGATCGGTTTTGCCTTGTGTAGCCCAACCGCGTTCATCTTCTCCGCCACCATGCAACAGGTATAAAACAGGATATTTTTCAGCCGTGTGGGTGTCATATCCGGCAGGTGTATATACAAAGAAGCGTCTCCACGAACGACTTACTTCCGAATAGTAGCGTTTCATGCGGATATCACCATGTGGCACATCCTTCAGTGCATAATATTCTCCACCCTTGAAAGGAACTTCAATGCCGCTTGCCATGCGTCCCATGCCATAGAAAGTCTCACTTCCGGGATCGGATACCGCTACTCCGTCAATCAATAGTGAATAGTAATGAAAACCTTCACCCAAAGAATCGGTTACCGTTTCCCAGATACCTCCTTCCTGTCTGACCATATCGTATTTCCGTCCCAGGTCTATCTGTACTTTCTGTGCATCCGGGGCTTTTATGCGAAAAATAGCGCGGTGGTCTGCCGTCAGTTGCGGATATTTGGAGTTCCGTACGTTGGATTCTGCGCGTGCTCCATGAAGGCCATATTTGTCGAAGCTTGACGTATCTACAGGCTTGAATAGCAATTGAGAGAACAGGTAGAGGTCGTTTTTCCATACATTGAAGTCGTGGCCTCCGGGCTCCACATAGAAGATATGGGGAATCCGATGCTGTTGCAGGTAGAGGTGAGTACGTTCGCTGAAAGACATCAGGTTGTCATTGTCCCCGCAGGATATCCACAGCAGTTTTAGTTGCTGTGTGGTAGCTTCCGGATTTGGAACAAGCACTTCGGGTGCTTTGGTGTTGGGGGCGGATGAGAATCCTCCTACCCAAGCAAATTTATCCAGATTTCCCAGACCAAAGTTTAAGGATTGCCCGCCACCCATTGACAGTCCTGCGATGGCCCTGCTCTCTCGATTCTTGATTACAGGATATGTCTTCTCAATAAAAGGAACCAGGTCGTTCAGCAGATCTTTTTCAAAAATGGCGAAGCCTTCCACTTTATCCGGAGCCATGATATTGCCCGTAGCGCGGTCATCTTTTATGGCTCTTCCGTTGGGGAGTACTACGATCATCGGTGTTAGTTTACCTTCGGCATACAGGTTATCGAGAATGATTTGTGGTTTGCCATTATTGAACCACTCCAGTTCATCGCCACCGATACCATGCAGCAGATAAAGTACAGGGTATTTCTTGCTCTTACTGAAGCCGGGAGGGGTATAAACCAATGCTTTCCGCTTCGTACCAACGGTTTTAGAGTTATAAGTCACTGTTTCTATTTTCCCTTGGGCTATTCCTGCCTTTTCTACGTCGAAACCAGCCTGGGAGTGGGGGATGGTACTTTGTGCCTGTACCCCGAAGCAATACGCCAATGCGCATACTAAAATGATTGCAATGTTTTTCATGGTTCTGAATTTTATGTCGCAAACATACAGCATTCTGTTTTCTCAGCCCAATAATGATGTTACATGTTTCTTTCCTGATGTTACATCTTTTGAAAAATGTACGGAGTAAGTACAGTAGAGCTGCGGTAAGTTTTATCTGAAATCTAAAATCAAATGTCTGGAATTGACAATGACTATAATACAATAGGCCTATTTTTGCATTGTGCCAGATCGTATGGAAGTATGATTATAAATGGAAATAAATAAGGATTAGGAAATGAAGAAAAAATGGATTCTATTGTTACTGATAACGATTAGTTTTACAAACCTTGCTGCGCAGGACGCGCTTTATCCGAACACTTTTCCTTTGGGAGATGTGAGAATAACTGCAGGCCCTTTTAAGCATGCCTGTGATTTGAACGTTAAGGTTCTGCTTCAATATGATACCGATCGTCTGCTGGCCCCTTTCCTGCGTGAAGCAGGATTACCTAAGAAAGCGGAAACGTATGGTAACTGGGAAAAAGACGGTCTTGACGGGCATATCGGTGGGCACTATCTGAGCGCTTTAGCCATTCATTATGCCGCTACAGGTAATCAGGAGTGCAAAAAACGCATGGATTATATGGTTTCTGAATTTGCGCGTGTACAGCAGGCTAATGATGACGGTTCTATTTGCGGCTTTCCGAACAGTAAGAAGTTTGCGGAAGAAATAAGAAAAGGAAATGTAGGCATTGTATGGAACTACTGGGTGGCCTGGTATAATATGCATAAAACCTATGCCGGACTGCGGGATGCCTGGCTTTACGGTAAAAATGAAAAAGCGAAAAAGATCTTCTTGAAGTTCTGTGACTGGGGTGTCGACGTTATTTCTAATTTAGACGACCGGCAAATGGAGCGTATGCTGGATAATGAATTCGGTGGTATGAATGAAGTGTATGCGGATGCCTGGCAAATGACCGGCAATCCTAAATACCTCGATACGGCGAAGCGCTTTTCACACAAGCAGATTTTCGATAGTATGACAAGGCGCATTGATAACCTGGATAACAAGCATGCCAATACACAAGTGCCTAAAGCCGTGGGATATCAACGTGTGGCCGAACTTAATTCGAAAACTGCTTCGGATTACAATGAATTTATGACTGCTGCTGAATTTTTCTGGGAGACTGTAGTTTTTCATCGCTCTTTGTCATTAGGCGGAAACAGTCGGGGTGAGCATTTTCCCGAAGCAGGAAAATGTTCCGATTATATGCATGAACGTCAGGGACCGGAGTCGTGTAATACTAACAATATGCTGAAACTTACCGAAGGTCTGTTCCGTATCCATCCCAAAGTGGAATATGCCGATTTTTATGAACGTGCCCTGTATAATCATATCCTTTCTACCCAGCACCCTGAACATGGGGGATACGTATATTTCACACCTGCTTGCCCCTCGCATTATCGTGTTTATTCGGCACCGGGAGAAGCAATGTGGTGTTGTGTAGGTACCGGTATGGAGAATCATGGTAAATACGGGCAGTTTATTTATACCCATGATACGGTGGATAATGCTCTGTATGTGAATCTTTTTATACCTTCCGAATTAAACTGGAAAGAGAAAAAGATTAAGATTGTACAAGAAACGGACTTTCCGAATGAAGAAGGGACTACGTTGACTGTTAATCCTTCCAAAGCAACACAGTTTAAACTGCTGATACGTTATCCCTCATGGGTGGAGCAGGGAAAAATGCAGGTGGTCTGCGATGGAGTTGATTATGCAAAAAATGCACAGCCAGGTTCTTATATAGCCATTGATCGCCAATGGTCAAAAGGAGATGTGGTGGAAATAAAAACTCCGATGACCGTGAGAATTGAAGAACTGCCTAATGTACCTAACGCTATCTCGATTATGCGTGGCCCTATATTGTTAGGTGCGAGGACGGGAACGGAAAATATGCCCGGATTAATTGCCGGAGACGGGCGTTGGGAGCATATTGCACACGGATCTCTGGTTTCACTTTTTGATGTACCTTATATCATAGGGGAAAGAAGTGATATTCTGAATAAATTGAATCGTATGAAGCCGGTCGAAGGAAAATCTTTTAGTTTTACTGTTCCCGGTTTGTTTACTCAGGGAAAATATAAGAATCTAATACTTGAACCATTCTATGGAATTCATGATAGCCGCTATATGATGTATTGGTTATCAATGCCCGAGCCCGCATTCAGGGAATATAAACAAGCCGTAGAAGCTGAAGAGAATGGGAGAATGATACTCGACAAGCGTACTGTGGATATGGTATCATCGGGTGAGCAACAACCTGAGTCGGATCATGCAATGAAAACTCAGGATTCGCATCGTGGAGTACATGCCGGTGAGGCGTGGCGTGATGCCCGTAATGGAGGATATTTCGAATATACACTGACCACGAAAGGAAATGAGAATCTCTCATTGATGGTCCGTTATTGGGGAGCTGAGTCTGGTAGTAGAAGCTTTGATATTCTGGTTGATGGTCAAACTATCGCTACGGAAAATATTGTCGGGAAATGGAAGAAAGACTTGTTCTGCAATGTGGAATATAATATTCCGGCCACTTTGCTGAAATCGAAAGATAAAATTACGGTTAGGTTCCAGAGTAAGTCGGATACTACAGCAGGAGGGATTTTTGCAGTACGATTGTTGGTTCCAGAATCGACGGTGACAGATAAATGAAAGTCTTTTTGGGGAACATATCGGGTAGGTGTGAGCGTGACCAGGAAGAAATATTCATAACCTGCCTGAAATGAATTAACTTAATCAACGAATTTGGATAGCTTATTGATTATCAGCAAATAGCATTTACCGATAGTTGATATCACTATGTAAAAACGTTTACCGCAGTATGTAACGCCATTTACTCCTTATTGTAACGCTCTTTACCACGGTATGTAACGAGCTTTACTTCGGCGTGTAAATGAAGTTATCATTGGGGGTAAACAGGGTTTCCATGGAAGGAAACAAAGTTTCATGCGGCAGGGGTGTTGTACTAACTAAATATGTATGTTTATGAACTTACTTAGAAAAACATGGGGGATTGTAATAGCTGTTATAATCAGTTCGTGCCACTCGGCAACATTTGATACTATTTCTCCTGACGGAGCCTTAAAGGTTGGTGTAGTGACAACAAAGGATGGCGATTATGGAAAAGCCGCTTTCGTTGTGCATTACAAGGGAGATAGTATTCTTTTTCGTTCCGAACTGGGATTGGAAACAGATGCGCAAAAGTTTGCCGGTAACTTAAGACTGAAATCAGTTTCGGAACCGAAATCCGTGATTGATGATTATAGGATGATTACAGGAAAACGGAGCCATTGTGTGAATGAGGCTTCCGAACGGGTTTATTCTCTGGAAAACAATGAAGGGCAAACTTTGGAGGTAACGTTTAGGGTGTACAACGATGGGATTGCATTTAAGTATGGGCTTAAGGCTATTTCGGATGAAGAACATATCATTAATGAATATACGGCGTACGCCTTGCCACAAGGGAGTAAAAGATGGATACAACAATATGATCCGGGTTATGAAAAGTTTTTCCCGCTGTCTACTGACGGTAAGCTTGCCAATCGTCCGGAGGTTGACCTTTGGGGCTATCCGGCGCTTATAGAGCCACGGGATTCTGTGTTTGTGCTGATTACGGAGGCTAATATCAGACGGGGGCATTGTGGCTCTTTTCTGTATAACGGGGATAATCGCGATAATTATCAGGTACGATTGGGCGATAAAAAACTTGCTTTTAGCGGTGTGTGGGAGTCTCCATGGCGATTGCTTATTGCTGGTTCTTTAGCTGATATTGCTGAGTCTACACTGGTGACGGATGTGTCTGACCCTTCTAAGGTGGAGGATACGGAATGGATAAAACCCGGAATGGTGTCATGGATTTATTGGGCATACAACCATGGTTCTCAAGATTATCAAATCGTGAAGGAATACATTGACCTAGCAGTCAAGATGAAGTGGCCTTATGATCTGATCGATTGGGAATGGGATGTAATGAGAAATGGGGGAAACATCCAAGATGCCGTGAAATATGCTTTGAGTCAAGGTGTTAAACCTTTGGTCTGGTATAATTCGAGCACGAATTGGATAGGTCCCGGTCCTCTCTTTCGTCTGAATAAAAAGGCAGACAGGGAAAAGGAATATAAATGGTTAAGCGATATGGGAGTTGCCGGCATTAAAGTTGACTTCTTCTCGGGTGATAGTGTTTCTACAATGAATTATTATATAGATCTGCTTGAAGATGCCGTGAAGTATAAATTGATGCTTAACTTTCATGGTGCCACTATTCCTCGCGGATGGCAACGTACGTATCCTCACATGATGTCGGTGGAGGGAGTATATGGGGCGGAATGGTACAATAACACTCCAGTTTTGACGAATCGGGCTGCGGAACACAATGCTACCTTACCCTTTACGAGAAATGTCGTAGGTCCAATGGATTATACTCCGGGCACTTTCTCTGATTCTCAGCATCCGCATATCACCTCTTACGGTCATGAATTGGCATTACCGATAATTTTTGAGTCGGCCTTGCAGCATATGCCAGACAGGCCTTCGGTTTACTATGATATGCCGGAACCTGTAAAGAAGTTATTATCGGATTTGCCGGTAGCCTGGGATGATACGAAGCTTTTGGCCGGCTATCCGGGTATGGAGGTTGTTATGGCACGGCGCAAAGGAGATGTATGGTATATTGCAGGGATTAATGGAACCAATAAACCGAGAACCCTTTGTTTTTTGCTGAAAGACCTTTCCGTTGTCGGTAAGAAAATAACCTTGTTTGAGGATGGTATATATGACAGAAGCTTTACTATTGCAGAGGATCTTCCTTTGTCAGAAGACGAAATGAGTGTGGAGATAAAATGCTTGCCGCGTGGAGGATTTGTAGCTGTTATAAAATGATAAACATGAGAATTTATATATTTCTGTTAACTGTTTGTTTTACCTTTCAGATGCGTGCACAGCAAGTACCTGATTGGGAAAATCCTCGCGTAGTAGATATCAATAAAGAGGAGTATCACAGTACATTGACGTTGCCGTCCGGGAAATCCTCGTGTGAAGAGATTGTGCCTTTGAACGGGAGGTGGAAGTTTTATTGGTCTCCCGATCCGCAAAGTCGGCCGTCGGACTTTTATAAAAATAATTTTGATGTGAGTGGCTGGGATAACATTTCTGTACCGGGGACATGGCAGTTACAAGGCTATGGAAAACCTATTTATACCAATTGGACATATCCTTTTAAGAAAGACCAGCCGAAAGTGACGGGAGAACCTCCCAAGCATTTTTTTAGTTATGAGAATCGAAATCCGGTGGGGGCTTATGTGACAACTTTCGATGTTTCGGAGGATATGAAAGATAAGCAATTGTATCTGCACTTCGAAGGAGTTAAGTCGGCTATGTATGTATGGATTAACGGGGAAAAAGTAGGATATAGCCAGAATTCTATGGCTCCGGCGGAGTTTGATATTACCGGATATGTAAATGAGGGGCAAAACCGTCTGGCGGTAGAGGTATACCGTTGGTCGGATGGCAGCTATCTGGAAGATCAGGATATGTGGCGTTTTAGTGGGATTTATCGCCCGGTAGAGTTATGGGTACGCCCTAAAATCCATATAAAAGACTATTCACTGACTACCGATCTGGCAGATGATTTTTCGTCTGCCGGTTTTAAGGCAAAAGTCTGGTTAAGAAACTTGTCGGACAGTAAATCGGGAAAACTGAGTCTTGAGGTTCTGTTAAAAGGGAAGAATCGGAATGAGGAAAGATTTGTGAAACGGTTAATCACTCCTGTAAAGAATTTGCCGGCAACATCCACAGGCTGCTATACTTTGTCATCTGTTGTGGAAAATCCGAAGCTATGGTCGGCGGAAAAGCCAAACTTGTATGATGTTGAAATTAGGCTTTACGATGGTAAGAAGGTGGTTGAGGAGTTTCAATCACATATAGGAATATGGAAATGCGAGATTGATGGAAATGTATTTAAGTTTAATGGACAGCCTGTTAAATTGAAGGGAGTGAATCGCCATGAACATCATCCACGCACCGGCCGACTTGTGGACAGTGAGACTATGGAAAAGGATTTGAGACTGATGAAACAAGCCAATATTAATATGATCCGTACTGCACACTATCCTAATTCCCCGTTGTTTTATGAATTGTGTGACAGATATGGTTTCTATGTGATGGATGAGGCTAATCAGGAAAGTCATGATTATGGTTTAGGTAATAAAATACTTGGTGATAACCCGGAATGGACGTTAGCGCATGTAGACAGGGCACTTGCATTGGTACAACGAGATAAGAATCACCCTTGTGTGGTCTTTTGGTCTTTGGGTAATGAAGGAGGTGCCGGACGCAATATGCAGACCATGGCAGATACAATACAGGCCATAGATGCTTCACGTATTATTTTTAGCGATACCGATCTTTCTGTATCGGCTTTTAATGATCCTTCTTATTATACTCCCGGAAAATTTAAGGAATATGCCCGGGAAAAACGTGATAAACCTATCTTTATGCGTGAGTATGCTCATGCCATGGGAAATTCAGTAGGCAATTTGCAGGAGTATTGGGATGTCATTGAGGCTAATGATCACGTTTCAGGTGCGGCTATTTGGGATTGGGTCGATCAGGGAATTGCAAAGAAGATAAATCCGGGATATAAGAAAGGAGTGGAAAATTCAGGTTCTTTGCTATTGAAGGAAGGTGAATTTTGGGCTTATGGAGGAGATTTCGGTGATTTTCCTAATAATGGGGATTTCTGTTTTAATGGTTTAATTGGGGCTGACCGTGTTCCTCATCCACACTACTATCAGGTTCAGAAAGTGTATCAGAATATTGGTTTTTCACTTGAAGGTCCGAATAAGGTGCGTCTTACCAATAAGTATGAATTTACGGCTTTGGATGAGTTCGATTATGAGTATGAATGGTTGCAGAATGGTGAACTTGTAAAGTCGGGAGAAGTACCGCTTGTAGCTGGAGATCATTTGGATATTCCCTCTTTCACGGGATCGGGTGAGCTTTTCCTGAATGTATTTGCCAAGCTGAAACAGAGTACATGCTGGGCTGAAAAAGGTTTTATTATTAGTAAGGAACAATTTTTGGTGAATATGGCCAAACCGGAGTCTATTGTTTCGGAAGGGGGAAGTGTTGAAGTGAATGCATCACAGGCTACTATTGAGATAATGGCTGGATTGAATTGTTTCATCGTAGATGTGAAATCCGGTGCTTTGACAAGTTGGAAAAATGATGGAACGGAAATTCTATATGCTCCTTTAGAACCTTATTTCTGGAAACCGGCGAACAGTAATCAGATGAATAATGGTTATAATAACCGTTTAGGAATATGGAGAAACGCTGCTGGTGAACGTGTAGTCGAAGGTGTGGATTATTCTGTGAAGAATGGGCTGGCTGTAGTGGAGGTTAGTATGTCGTTGCCTGTGGTAGGTGCTGCTTATCAATTGCGCTATACTGTAAATGGGAGCGGAAAGATACAAGTTGAAGCTCTCTATAAACCAAAAAAAGAAAAGATCCCATTGATGCCTAAGTTTGGAATGAGGATGCGTTTACCCTCTTCCATGGATTATGTCAAATGGTATGGTCGTGGTGAGTTTGAGAACTATCCGGATAGGAAAACGGCTGCTTTAGTCGGTTATTATACAACGGATCTCAATAGTTTTGTTACGGATTATGCTTTTCCACAGGATAATGCAAACAGGTGTGATGTCCGTTGGTTTTCACTGAATGATAAGGAGAACCGGACTATAAAAGTGACAGGCTTGCAACCGCTCTGCTTTCGTGTGTGGCCGTATGGTGAGGAAGATTTGGAAAAGAGCAGACATGCTTATGAACTACCCGGACGCGATTATGTGAATGTGAATATTGATTTGAATATTCATGGCGTAGGAGGTGCTGATTCTTGGGGGGCAAGAACATTGGATGAATATACAATGGATGGCAATCAAGCTTATTATTATGGTTATTTGATGGAATATTATGATTGATAGCCATCAATTTATCTAATATTGAAAGTCAAATATCTAATATTGAAAAAGGTGTATAGTGATATGCAGCTATTTTTGTATCGTACAAAATTATGGAATGCGAATTTTAATCATTAAATGTAATAAATACCATGAAATCAATTAAAATTGTATTAATATTAATGGCGCTGTGTTGTTGTATCCCACTTGCGGGGCAAGATTATCAGCAAATTCCTGAGGGAATTAAGGCGACCGTTAATTCTGTAGATGTAGAATTGCAATTCTATACTCCGTCAATTGTAAGAATACTAAAATCTCCTAATGGGTGGAAGTATACAAAGGAGAGCCTTTCTGTAATAGAAACTCCTCAGAAGGTGAAGACTGCCGTTACTCAGGAAGGCAATATTGTAAGACTGAAAAGTAGTGAAATGGGGGTTACTCTTAACTTGGAGTCTGGTGTTGTGTCTTTCTTTAATGCGAAAGGAGAGCCGTTGCTTAGTGAAAAAGGAAAGCCCGAGTTTACCGATTTTGATGATGCGGGAACCAAAACGTTTGCAATCAAGCAATCGTTTATTTTAGATAAAGATGAACCTCTTTATGGATTAGGAATCCTCCAGAATGGAAAAATGTCACAACGTAATCAAACCAAACACCTTGTACAGGGCAATGTGGAGGACGTGGTTCCATTTGTACAGTCAGTGAAAGGATATGGTCTTTTCTGGGATAATTATTCACCAACTAACTTTGCTGATAAAGCGGAAGGGACGTCTTTTCAATCTGAAGTAGGAGATTGTATAGACTATTACTTCATGTATGGTGGAAATGCTGATGGTGTAGTTGCACAAATGCGTGCTTTGACCGGACAAGTACCCATGTTTCCTTTGTGGACTTACGGTTATTTCCAAAGCAAGGAACGCTATAAAAGTCAGGAAGAAACAGTAGGAGTGGTGAGAAAATATCGTGAATTAGGTGTTCCTCTTGACGGAATTATTCAGGATTGGCAATACTGGGGACACAATTATTTGTGGAATGCTATGGATTTCAAAAATCCGTTGTTCAACGAACCTCAAAAGATGATTAATGATGTACATGGAATGAATGCGCACATGCTGATTTCTATCTGGTCTTCGTTTGGACCAATGACCAAACCTTATAGAGAACTGGATAAGAAAGGTATGCTGTTTAACTTCTCTACATGGCCTCAGTCGGGACTTGAAACTTGGCCACCCGATATGGAATATCCCTCCGGAGTACGTGTATACGATGCTTATAATCCAAAAGCTCGTGATATCTACTGGAAATATCTGAATGAAGGCATTTTTAAATTAGGCATGGATGGATGGTGGATGGATTCTACAGAACCTGACCATTTAGACTGGAAACCGGAAGACTTTAATACGAAGACTTATCTGGGTTCGTTCCGTAAAGTACGCAATGCTTATCCGCTGTTGACAGTAGGTGGAGTATATGATAACCAACGTGCAGTAACTTCCGATAAACGTGTGTTTATTCTTACCCGTTCCGTATTTGCCGGGCAGCAGCGTTACGGAGCCAATGTATGGTCGGGAGATATCGGATCTTCCTGGGAATCACTGCGTAATCAGATTCCGGCAGGCTTAAACTTTACCCTTACCGGAAATCCTAATTTCAATACTGATATAGGTGGTTTCTTTGCCGGACATTATAACAAGAGTTGGAATGACGGGAGTGCACCTAAGAATCCAATGTTTCAGGAATTATATGTACGTTGGCTACAATTCGGGACATTTACTCCGATGATGCGTTCGCATGGAGCTGATACGCCGAGAGAAATTTATCAATTTGGGAAAAAAGGCGAACCTGTATATGATGCTATTGAAAAGATGATTAATCTGCGTTATTCTTTGTTGCCTTATATATATTCCACTTCTTGGGAAGTGACTGAACGTCAATCGAGCTTTATGCGTGCTTTGGTAATGGATTTTGCCGGTGATAAGAATGTATGGGATATAAAAGACCAGTATATGTTTGGCAAATCCATTCTTGTAGCGCCGGTAGTCAGTGCGCAGTACACTCAGGAAAAGGTAGTGAAGGTAAATGAGAATGAATTTGCCAAACATGATGGTTGGAATAGAAATAATGCTCAGAAGTTTGAGGATAAAGCTCCGGTAGACTTTATGCAGGCTAAGTCCGCAAAGGTATATTTGCCAGAGGGTGCTACCTGGTATGATTTCTGGACGAATGAAAAGCATGACGGTGGACAGGAAATAGAAAAGGAAACGACTATCGATGTCATTCCTTTGTATGTCAAGGCAGGCAGTATTATTCCAATAGGTCCTAAAGTGCAGTATGCAACGGAAAAACCGTGGGATAACCTTGAATTGAGAGTATATGCCGGTGCCGATGGTTCTTTTGTTCTTTATGAGGATGAATTTGATAACTATAATTATGAACTGGGAGCATATACAGAGATTCCTGTCGTATGGAATAATACATCACGCCAGTTAACCATAGGGGCTCGAAAAGGTGCATATAAGGGAATGTTGAATAATAGAAAGTTCACAATCGTACTTCAAGACGGAACTCAGAAAGTGGTTAACTACAACGGAAAAAGAGTTAGTGTGAAATTCTAGTACTATTGGGAAACATCGATTTTTAAATACCAGAAGTAATGAAGAAACTTATTTTATCCGGATTGACGGTAGCTATACTGTTTATAGCTTCTCCTCTGGGACATTTGAATGCCCAGACCCCTATTATACAGACAAAATTCACTGCCGACCCTGCCCCCATGGTACATAAGGGTATGGTATACCTTTATACTACCCATGACGAGGATTATGCTCCCGAAGGAATGGCAGGTTTCCGCATGAAAGAATGGTTGCTGTACACCAGTACCGATATGGTGAACTGGACTGATCATGGAACCATAGCCAATTTATATAATTTCAAGTGGGCAGATCCTGCCGTATCAGGTTGGGGAGGATTTGAGAATGGTGCCTGGGCTCCTCAGTGCATCGAGCGTAATGGAAAGTTTTATTTGTATTGTCCCGTGCAGGGACGAGGCATCGGTGTGCTGGTTGCCGATAATCCCTTTGGCCCTTTTACCGACCCCCTTGGAAAACCCTTGATCGGTGCCGAGTATGACAGTATTGACCCGAGTGTGTTGATAGACGATGATGGACAGGCATATCTATATTGGGGAAATCCTAATCTCTGGTATGTGAAACTGAATGAAGATATGATATCCTGTGCGGGGGAAATCACGAAAGATAAATTAATCCGGAAGATAGAAAATCAGAAAGACCCTTATCATTTTCAGGAGGGTCCTTGGGCATACAAGAAGAATGGGCACTATTATATGGCTTATGCAAGTACATGCTGTCCGGAAGGTATCGGTTATGCAATGGGTCCCAGCCCGGTAGGCCCCTGGGAATTCAAGGGTTATATAATGAAACCTAACAGAAAGTCCTCCGGAAACCATCCGGGCATCATTGATTATAAAGGTAAATCTTATGTGTTCGGGTTTAACTACCGTTTGAACTTCATGATAACCGACAAGCATCATGAACGCCGTTCCATATGTGTGGCCGAGTTGGAGTATAATCCCGATGGCACAATCAAGGAACTGCCCTGGTGGGATGACGGTGTTGCAGTTGAGCCTGTCGGCACATTGAATCCTTATAAGCGGACTGAGGCGGAAACAATGGCTTGGAGTCAGGGACTTAAGACCGCCAAGGACGATAAAAGCGGGATGTATGTTACTTCCATTCATAACAGGGACTTCCTTCAAGTGAAAGCGGTTGACTTCGGCAAAGGGGCAAAGACATTTGAAGTCCGTGCAGCTACGATAACCAAAGGAAAGATTGAAATCCGCTTGGATGACCTTGACGGTACATTGCTGGGGGTGTGCGATATCAGTAATACCGGTGGCTGGAATACGTGGAAAACCTTTGTTACCGATGTGGAAAAGGTGGGTGGAGTTCACGATCTGTACCTCGTTTTTAGAGGAGGAGACGGAGAGATGTTCAACATGGACTATTGGAGATTCAAGTAGATGGCCGGGAAACCGCGTTAGAAATAAATCGTAAATAAATATATATCTGTATCATGAAAAAGATGATGTTGGCATGGCTGACTGTTGCTTCATTACTAATGGGGTGTTCTGGTTCGGAAATGCCGGTGAAGGGAACGTTTCGTAATCCGGTGGTTTATGCCGATATACCGGACATATCCATTACACGTGCGGGAGAATACTACTACATGATAAGTACCACCATGCACCTGATGCCCGGCGGGCCTGTTATGAGATCAAAAGATCTGGTAAATTGGGAAACAGTGAGTTATGTTTTCGATAAGTTGACTGATAACTCAAAGTATGATTTGATTGGTGGAACTGTTTATGGGCGCGGACAATGGGCATCGTCCATACGCTATCATAACGGTAAGTTCTATGTATTGTTCTCACCAAACGATGTACCCTACCGGTCGTATATATTCACGGCGGACGATCCTGCCGGAAAGTGGGAACTATTGTCGAGAACGCAGCATTTTCATGATGCCTCTTTGTTTTTTGATGATGACGGACGGGTATATGTATTCTATGGAAC
>ERZ772818.1809-NODE-1809-length-17734-cov-4.419707_pt1 | contig 17734 bp, 24 predicted proteins | sample MGYA00580837_ERZ772818 | MGnify/ENA primary metagenome ERZ772818 (study PRJEB29015, sample SAMEA2737671) | human gut metagenome | biome: human gut; feature: human-associated habitat; material: faeces | place: China | collected 2012 ...
TCCCACAAATTGTGACGCACATCTTGCAGAAAGCCTTTTTCAAACACGCTCTAATGCTTTGCCCTGAAAACTCTGACGCTCTTTCAAACGGTGGTGGAGCAGATTCAGCACTTCTCTTTTTCTGCTAGCCCATAGAGGGGCGATCAGCAGATCTTTCGGCCCATCGCCGGTAACCCGGTGGATCACAATGGATGGATCCAGATGTTCCAGGCAGTCTGCTACAAGGTCAATATATTCGGCGCGTTCCAGCACTTTAAATTTCCCGGCAAGATAATCATATGCAAGGTCAGTGCCTTTCAGAACGTGGAGCAGCTGAAGCTTGATTCCCTGAATATCCCGGGCATTTAAATAATCCATAGTAGCCAGCATATCTTCCCTGGATTCGCCGGGAAGCCCGAGAATGGTATGAACTACTACTTCCAGACCAGCTGTGCGGAGTCTCTTAAGGGAGTCTTCAAAGCAGGATAGAGGGTAACCTCGCCTGATATAAGCTGCGGTAGATTCATGAATGGTTTGAAGTCCCAGTTCTACCCAGACTGGTTTAACCATGTTTAGCCGGGAAAGAAGTTCTACTACATCGTCCTCCAGGCAATCCGGCCTTGTACCAATAGAAAGTGCCACAATCCCCGGATGGGAAATAGCTTCCTGAAAAATTTTTTCCAGATAAGGCACAGGAGCATAAGTATTGGTGTAAGCCTGAAAATAGGCGATGTATTTGTGAATAGGTCTTTTGGCGGAAAGCATGGCAATCTGACTGTCTATCTGTTCATGGATAGAGAGGGCTGCACTGGCGGCAAAATCACCGCTGCCACCTTCGCTGCAGAAGATGCAGCCGCCGTGTCCTATTGTACCATCGCGGTTGGGACAGCTCATGCCGCCGTTTAAGGTGACTTTATAAACCTTTTCCCCGAAGCGCTCCTTTAGCATATAGTCAAGGGAGTGATAGGGCTTTCCATTCCAGCTGGTGATCATAAATTCTTATTGTCGGAATCAAGACTGTGGTCTACTACACTGTCAGGATTCGGCTCAGAGGTTTCTTCCGGAATATATTTGTCAAAAATTTTCACAAAGAAATGGGAATTGATGTATGCAATTCCGGAAAATCCAATGAGCACCAGCAGCAGGATGACCATGGACTGTACCTGGGCACTTGGAATAAAAAATACAAGAACCGGGGCTGCAGTGACAAGGATCATAAGTGCTGTATATGGAAGATGGCGGATGGACATCAAAAATGCGTTGGTAAAAGTATTCTTGATGGTATTGTAAAATTTCGCAAGAACCGGGTAGATGTACAGGAAGATCATCAGGTAAACGACCAGGATCATCATAAATAATACCATAAGAACCTTACCGATGGTGCCAGGTGTGCTGCGGCAGATGCTAATGTCAAAGTACAGCAAAAGGGCGGCCGCAAGCATGATCAGATTGATCACAATACCCTGTTTCAGATTCTGTTTAAAGGATTTAAAAAATCCGCGGACGATATAAGACTCTTCATTACGAACCATTTTCAAAGTGACGTAGAACATGGCGGCAATGGAAGGTCCAATGGTCACCACCGGAATGCAGCAGACAATGCAAAGCAGATTCAGAATGATAAGATCTGCCACCCTGCTCATGAAGGTGAAAAATTTGTTATCCATGTTGAAAAAACGATCCATTCAAAAATTCCTCTTTTCTATTTTGTATATAGCATTAATGAGCTTATCACATAGTATAACGAATCTGTGAAAAAAAAGCAATTTGAAAATAAAAAAGAACATAAAAACTATATAATCTTCACAAAAATATTTATAGAAAGTCCTTGCTTATCACACGTCAGAGTGTTAAAATAGTAATCATTGAAAAGAGAATAATAAACATTAAATATAGAAAAAGGAGTAGCGAAATGAGTAAAAATATCAGAACTGAGGCAGTTGACCATCTTTTTGAGGCCATACTTTGTCTGAAGGATAAGGAAGAGTGCTACACTTTCTTTGAGGATGTGTGTACCATTAACGAACTTCTTTCTTTATCTCAGAGATTTGAAGTGGCCAAAATGCTGATGGATAAGAGAACTTACCTTGACATTTCTGAGAAGACCGGTGCTTCCACAGCCACGATCAGCCGTGTAAACCGTTCTCTGAATTATGGCAATGACGGTTATGATATGGTATTTAAGAGAATGGAAGAGAAAAAAGAGCAGAACCGTTCTCTGGATCAGAAGGACGAATAAGCGTCAGAGGATCTGAATCCGAAATAGAATAAAATATACGAAAGAAAACCCGCGAAATTGTGCTATGAGATAATTTCGCGGGTTTTGTACTGTTATTTGTCTTTATTCTTCTTATGTTTGTCCCTGGGCTCAGATGGGGAAATGTCATCGATCATTTTCTCAATGATCATCTTCTTAATGTAGACATCAAAGCTCATGAGACAGATAAAACTGAATCGCTTCAGAAATTCCTGATCTTCCTCATCTGCATCCTGGAAAGTGGCGCTGGAGAAACGGTAATCCTTCAGAAGATTCTTGATCAACTGGTCAATCTTGCGGTTCTCCATTCCAAAAACTTCATTATATACATAGGTCATGTCCTTGCCTGGCTCACCTTTAAAGTATTTCGCTGTGATGGGACCGAGAAGCTTCTGGATGTCTGTGATGGACAGAATATTCTTAAAATAATAAATGAAGATCAGCATGAGCAGATGATCTTTGGAATAGCGCTTCTTCTCAGGGGAAGGGAGCAGGTTATTCTTGGCGTAGTTATTGATCATGGTCTTTGTCAGGATCTTGTCATCATCGTGACGCTTTGTGGACGCAAGCTGATCCTCCATAAACGTGGTGACCTGATCCATGTACAGGTCGATGTTTGGAAGATCTTCTGGTTTTATATAATCCATTCCGGAAATGTGCTCCAGAATGCTCTTTAATATGGATTTATCATCAGCTGTCATTTTTATCACCTCTGCTCCTTATTATATAGTTTTTAAAACTACTTGTAAACTGTTTTTTTCAGATCTTGTGAAAAACAGAAAAAAACCAGAACTTTGTTTACAAAAAACACCTCGCGGAATGTTACTGGTAAACAGTAAAAACCCGAATCTATGTTTGGATTTTCTGCACGTTCGGGGTTGTGGGAGATAAGGATTTCATGTATAATGAGATTTAACTATTTGAAAAATCATTCCCGCAATCTGCATGCCCCATTTGACGGTATATTTCGTCCGAATTCAGTTGTCGCAGTCCGCTGTGACGCCCTCATCAGGGCGGAAGCTCCTACAAATTGTGGCGCACATCCTGCAGAAAGCTTTTTTCAAACATGCGTTAGCGAAAAAAGGAGAACATAAATGAGCATATATGATACATTAAATCCCCCTCAGCGCGAGGCGGTAGCACAGACAGAGGGACCAGTCCTGATCCTGGCGGGAGCTGGTTCCGGCAAGACAAGAGTGCTGACACACAGGATTGCCTATCTGATGGATGAGAAGGGAGTAAATCCGTGGAACATTCTGGCTATTACTTTTACCAATAAGGCTGCTCAGGAGATGAGAGAGCGTGTGGATAAGCTGGTGGGCTTTGGTTCTGAGAGTATCTGGGTGTCTACTTTCCACTCAGCCTGCGTAAGAATCCTTCGGAGACATATTGATAATCTGGGATATGACACGAATTTTACAATCTATGATACAGATGACCAGAAGTCTCTTATGAAAGATGTGTGCAGGAAGATGAACATTGACACCAAGATTTATAAAGAGCGTTCCCTTCTTGCCCAGATTTCCCATGCCAAGGACGAGCTGCTTACACCAGATGATATGGAGATGAAAGCTGCCGGAGATTACAATATGAAGAAAGTGGCTTCTGTTTACCGTGAATACCAGGCTGCTCTTCGCAAGAATAATGCACTGGACTTTGATGATCTGATCGTAAAGACGGTGGAGCTTTTTGAAAAATGCGGTGCAGTGCTGGAGTACTATCAGGAGCGGTTTAAATACATTATGGTGGATGAGTATCAGGATACCAATACTGCACAGTTTAAGTTTATCAGTCTTCTGGCCCAGCGGTATCAGAATCTTTGTGTGGTAGGTGATGATGACCAGTCCATTTATAAATTCCGTGGGGCTAATATTGGAAATATTCTTGGATTTGAGCATGTTTTTCCAGATGCCAGGGTAATCCGTCTGGAGCAGAACTACCGCTCTACCAAGAATATCCTGAATGCAGCGAACCAGGTGATCGCGAATAATACAGAACGTAAGGCAAAAACCCTGTGGACAGAGAACGAAGAAGGCAGCAAGGTGCATTTTCGCCAGTTTTTGAATGCCTATGAGGAAGCAGAGTATGTGGCAGGGGAAATCGGCAAGTTAAAAAGAAACGGTCTTGGGAACTACCGTGATTGCGCTATTCTTTATCGTACCAATGCCCAGTCCCGTATTTTTGAGGAGAAATTTATTGCAGCCAATATTCCATATAAACTGGTAGGAGGCGTTAACTTCTATGCGCGTAAGGAAATCAAGGATCTTCTCTGTTATCTGAAAACGATTAATAATGCCAGAGATGATCTTGCTGTGCAGCGAATCATCAATGTGCCGAAGCGTGGAATCGGTGCAACGACACTTGGACGTGTTCAGGATTATGCGGACAATATGGGAATCAGTCTGTATGAGGCATTGCGCGTGGCTGAAGAGGTTCCTTCTATTGGAAGAAGCTTGTCAAAGATCGATGGCTTTGTAACTTTTATACAGATGCTGAAGAGCAAGGCAGATGTGCTGACTGTGGAGGAAATCCTGCAGGAGGTAATTGATTCCACAGGTTATGTGGCAGAGCTGGAAGCTGAGGATACAGAAGAATCGAGAGCAAGAATTGAGAATATTGATGAGTTGATTTCCAAGACTGTGGCTTATCAGGAGGCTATGGAGGAGCAGAATCAGCCGGCTACGCTTTCTGGCTTTCTGGAAGAGGTGGCTCTGGTAGCAGATATTGATACTGTAGATCCGGATCAGGATTATGTGCTCCTTATGACTTTACATAGTGCCAAGGGTCTGGAGTTTCCGAAGGTGTTTATGGTAGGAATGGAAGACGGCATTTTCCCTAGTCATATGACAATCAGCTATGGCGATGACGGGGAGATGGAAGAAGAGAGAAGACTTTGTTACGTGGGAATTACCCGTGCAATGAAAGACCTTACTTTGACTTGCGCCCAGCAGAGGATGATCCGTGGAGAGACTCAGTATAACAGGGTTTCCAGGTTTGTGAGAGAGATTCCAAGAGAACTGGTAGATCTGGGACACACTATTCAGGAGAAGAAGCCGAAAGTGGAGGAACTAATCCCAACACCGGCGAAATACTCCAAGATGAAAGAAATTCTCCAGGGCAGAAATTACAAGCCAAGAGAATTTAAAGTAACAAAAGCCAATTCGCTGGATTATGAGGTGGGAGATACGGTTCGCCATATTAAATTTGGCGTTGGAATTGTGAAAGAAATCGTGGAAGGCGGTCGTGATTATGAGGTTACAGTGGAGTTTGATAAGGTTGGTGTGAAGAAGATGTTCGCAAGCTTTGCCAAGCTGAAGAAAATTTGATTGGAAATTGGGTTTGGAAAAATTTAAAATTAATATATTAACTATGGTAAAATAATTGCAAAAGTGGTATAATAAATAAACCTAATGAGTACTTTGAAAGAGAGGATGGTATCACATGAACATTAAAATGGATAAGCTCGAGGAATTATTATCATTACTTAAGAAAAAAGAAGATGAGAAGCAGAAGAATACAGTCCTCTGGGTACTGGCTATCATTGGCGCTGTAGCTGCTGTTGCAGGAATTGCATTTGCAGTATATCGCTTCTTCGCACCGGATTATCTTGAAGACTTCGAGGAAGACTTTGATGATGATTATGACGATTATTTCGAGGATGAGGAGAAATAAGTAAGGCGTTTAGCGGATATCCACGGTCGTCCACAATTTTTGGAATACAAATCTGGTTTGGATGTGGATAATTTCGGGGATTTTTTATAAGTGAGTGCATATTAAATGAAAAGGTATACGGGCATATAGCAGTTATGCTCCCCCGTATACCTTATTTTTGATTTAAGGTAACTGTTTTGTATCTTCATAGTAATACGCTTCGCGATGCATAGAAATCATGCATTTACATGATTTCGCGCCGCAATTTTCGGGTTTTCTGTGAACTTTGTTCACAAAAAAACACCTCGCGGAACGTTACCAGTGAACAGTAATCCATTGGCGACAGCATTATATATAAAAGACGGCTGCGGAATAGTTACGATCTATATATAATTATTTTATGGAGGATTTATGAAAAAAGGAGAGATTTACGAAGGAATTATCGAGAAAGTTGATTTCCCCAACAAGGGATATGTGAACATAGATGGAGAAAAAGTAATTGTAAAAAATGGAATTCCAGGTCAGAAAGTTCGCTTTATGATCAATAAGAAGCGCTCGGGTAGGTCAGAAGGCAGGCTTTTGGAGGTTCTGGAGAATTCTCCCCTTGAGGTAAGAGAGCCTGTATGTAAGATTTTTCCGGCATGCGGTGGCTGCATGTACCAGACAATGTCCTACGAAGAACAGTTAAAAATGAAGGAAACTCAGGTGAAAGGACTTCTCCAGGAGGCAGTAGGTAGTGATACAGACCTTCACTGGGAAGGAATCCACGGAAGTCCTATTGAATTTGGTTACCGTAATAAGATGGAATTTTCCTTTGGAGATGAATATAAAGATGGTCCTCTTTCTCTTGGTTTGCACAAGAAAGGCAGCACTTACGACGTACTGACAGCTTCTGACTGCAAGCTGGTGCATCCGGATATGACGGCGATCCTTTCCAGTGTGCTGGACTTTTTTACAGAGCTTGGGGCTGTGCATTATAAGAAAATGCAGCATACTGGTTATCTGCGCCACTTGCTTCTGCGCCGCGGTGTGACCTCTGGTGAAATTCTGGTACATGTGATCACCACAAGCCAGGCAGAGTACGACTATGCGCCGCTGGTATCAAGGCTTCTGGCTCTTCCGCTGGAGGGAAAAATCGTGGGAATTATGCACATTATCAATGATTCTCTGTCTGATGTGGTGCAGAGCGATGAAACCAGATTACTTTATGGACAGGATTACTTCTATGAAACGTTGCTGGGTCTGCGGTTTAAGATTAGTACATTTTCCTTCTTCCAGCCAAACTCACTGGCAGCCGAAGTATTGTACTCCATTGTGCGTGATTACATTGGTGACACCAAGGATAAAGAAGTATTTGACCTCTACAGCGGTACTGGAACTATTGCCCAGCTTCTTGCTTCTGTTGCGAAAGAGGTTATCGGCGTGGAAATTGTTGAGGAAGCTGTGGAAGCTGCAAAAGTAAATGCCGCCTTAAATGGTCTCACCAATTGCCGTTTCATCGCAGGTGACGTCCTGAAAGTCCTGGACGATCTTACTGAAAAACCAGATATGATCATTCTTGATCCCCCTCGCGATGGAATCCACCCCAAAGCGCTGCCGAAGATCCTGGCATATGGAGTAGAAAACATCGTCTATATCTCCTGCAAACCAACAAGTCTTGCAAGAGATTTACCAGCATTTCTGGCAGCTGGTTATGAGGTTCAGCGCAGCTGCAGCGTGGATCAGTTTTGTGAGACGGTGCATGTCGAGACTGTAGTATTGATGTCAAGAAAATAAAATCAAGTGCCAGAAAGCGGCGTATTTCCGGGCTTTTTCGGAAGTTGGGAATAGAAGCCTAACTCCTGAAAAAGCTCGGTTGTTTTATATGGAAACATATCTACTGCAAAATGTGTGTCAGGTTGTAACCTCGGATTAGATGTCACGATTTGAGGCAGTGGATTAGATGGCAAGGGAAAATTCGGTGAATCGCGATTTGTCAGAGCGTTATAGAGGATAAAATTATGTTTTTTGGATATTATCAATTTCACGAAAGTAATTATGCAATCCTTCATATGCAGAAGGGTGCCATTGCTTCGCAAGAGAAGCATATAAAGGGTATCCAATTTTAAGAGACAACAGGTATAAAATATATCTAATTTCCTGTTGTCTCAAATCAACGTATGAAGGGAATTAGAAAAATGAATAATCCATTTAAAAGAATGACCAAAAGAGAATGGGCACTTTGGTTCGTGTCTATTGCTATTGTTGTTATGTCCAATATTATGGCAGGAAGAGTAGATGCTTTGACACTTACTGCAACTTGTATTGGTGTAACTTCACTGATATTTGCCGCACAGGGAAATGTATGGGCACCGATATTGATGACGATTTTCTGCATCCAGTATGCGATAATATCATACCGTTTTCGCTACTGGGGAGAGATGTTTACTTACTTATTTATGTCACTTCCGATGTCTGTTTGGTCGATTGTGACATGGCTGAAAAATGCGAGAAACAGTAGTGATGGAACAGTAGAAATACGAAAAATTACAAGAAAAGGAGCAGGAGTTCTTGTTCTTTGCAATGTGGCAGTGACAATTGCATTTTATATATTACTAAAAAAACTTAACACGCCGAATCTGATATTTAGTACCATTTCGGTAGTAACAAGTTTTTTTGCTGCATCACTCACTATGTTACGGTCTTCCTATTATGCTTTGGGATATGCATCGAATGACATCGTGCTGATTATCTTATGGATACTGGCATCAATTAAGGACCCGGGGTATATTCCAGTGGTTGTAAATTTCTTGATATTTTTTCTTAATGACATGTATGGATTCATATGTTGGAAGAAAAGAGAAACAGCACAGTGTTAAGACAATTCTGGTTTGTGGATGTAGAAAATACCCTCCCGGTATTCCCGGTAGATGCGCTTTACCACCTCTGCCTGTTCCGGAACGATGATGAGATTCCCATCTGCATCCTTGGTGTAGCCGAGGAAGTGATTGTGATTTACCTGTACCTGGCCATTCTGGTAGCGAAACTGGAGTCCCAGCTTCACATTCTGGCTGAGGGATTATGATTCCTGCTGCGCAAGGAAAGCCATAATCGTAATCAGAACCTCACCCTTGGCATCCATTGTATTGATGGCTTCCTTTTCAAAGAAGACGGGAATGTTCTTATCTTTCAGCTGGCGGATGTATTTCAGGCAGTCCAGCGTGTTTCTGGCAAATCGGCTGATGGACTTGGTGATAATCATGTCGATGTTTTCGGCTTCGCAGTCGTCAATCATCCATTGCCTTTGTATTTGCGTTAGAGCTTGCCGCTGCAAGGATATCTGCGAAATGCCCAGAATCTTTGGCTGTCAGACCAAATGCAGTCAGTGCATCGGTTACGATATCCGATGTGGTGGCGAGGTCCTCACCAGATGCCGCAGCAAGGTTCATGATACCTTCGATACCATCCAGCATGTCGGAGGTTTTCCATCCAGCCATCGCCATGTAGTTCATAGCATCCGCAGCCTCGGATGCTGAGAACTTGGTTTTCGCACCCATCTCATGAGCCTTTGCACGAGCTTATCGAAATCATCTCCGGTTGCACCAGACACGGCGGCTACCTGGCTCATAGAAGAATCAAAATCGGAGTCTGTTTTTACAGCAGCAACGCCAAGAGCTGTAACTGCAGCAGAGGCAGGAAGGAGCTTTTCACCGGCGGAGGAAACCTTATCGCCTGCAGACTTCAGGCTTTCACCAGCAGTAGCAATTTTCTGAACAGCGGTCGCTGACTGATTTGCCTGCGCTTCCAACTTTTTGAGATCTTCTTCTGTTTCGATGATTTCCCTCTGAAGAGCATCGTACTGTTCCTTCGAGATGTCACCATTTTGAAGTGCCTGGTTTGCCTGCTCTGCAGCAGTCTTGAGCGTCGCGAGCTTTTCCTTCGTTTCACTGACCGCGTTGGAAAGGAGCTTCTGCTTCTGCGCAAGAAGTTCTGTGTTGCCAGGATCTAATTTCAAGAGCTTCTCGACATCCTTTAGCTGCGCCTGCGTATTCTTGATTTCTGAATTGACACCCCTTAAGGCTGTCTGAAGTTTTGTGGTATCGCCGCCAATTTCGACCGTGATACCCTTGATTCTACTTCCCGCCATAGGCTCCTCCTTTCTTAATTTTGGGCATAAGAAAAGCACCTACCATTTCTGATAGATGCTTACCTAATTACTATTTTGTTGTTTATAGTTTACGATTCATGATTTCTCTGAATAATTACATTCAGCGTAGATACAATCTTCTGTGCCAATTCAAAATCAGCCTGATATTTCAAGCTCTTTTTTGCCATTCTCGATCTTATTACATCAATAAAAATTGCAGGATTATTTGGATCATTAACTGTTAGCTTTATTTGAAGGCTCTCACATACATCAGATGTTTTTTTCTTGCCAACAAGCCCACCAGCAATCATTCCAGCGTTACCGAACAGCGCAGCGCCTGTTAATGCGCTTCCTAATCCGCCGGAAGTGACCAAAGAACCATTTTCAATAAGATCAGCACCGATAAGATCACTGAACTTGATGTACGTAGCAGTAACCCTGCCTTTTTGAAGTGCCTGTCTAATCGCTCTGCTTTGACTCATAGCCTCTAACGGTATCTCGATCATCTCGGCTGCTTCATCAATTTTAAGCAATTTGCCAAATTGTTGAGATGTATGAAATTCACCATTTGCTACAGAAGCATTTTCTCCAAAGATTAGAGATTTAATCTCTGGAGTGCGCATTTCTCGTAATTTAAAAATTGCGGAAACGCCACCGGCCTTTTTAAGACAGCTTCCACATATCCATCTTCCATCACCTAATTTTGATGCCAGCATCCCTGCGTTACCACCGCAGACATCACATTTCACAGTATCAGTCCCTTCATCTTGTGTCAAAAAACAATTTTTTGCATGAACTAAATATACCAAAAATTTGATTCTTTCTCAATCAATAGCCGCGTCGATATATCTTTAGTGCACCTCTAGTACACCATTCTCTTTTAATCACTCGGCAGATGCCAACCATGTTCACTTTTTAAAGGAAATCCATACTTCTTTCCTTTCTGCTATTCTTCTACATCAACACAATTGCCTTTCTTATCGACCCAGAAATAAACTTCTTTTTTTGAAATTGCACGGCTTCCGCATTTTGGACACTGTCCAAGATCTTTATACCGGTTCAGAGAATAAATACTTCCATAAGTGGCATTATGGAGATTTTTCAATGTATCAAAATTACCGTAATAGAAAACATGGTTGCACGAAGCACATACGCACTTTGTCTGTTTCTGCTTTTTGCATCCTGAATGCCTTGATGCCTCTTCCATGCCGTCTTTAAAATACTGCTTTATATTTGATTTCGCACTGTCCAGTTCCTTCTTGAAATCTGCATTATATTTTTCTACTCTCTCAAGCTGTGCTTCCAATCTTGTCTGTGCTTCTGGGTGGATTTTAACATATTTTTTCAGGACACCAGTATTACTGTTAAATCCGGCGCTCATAAAATTCTTGATTCCTAATTCAGCAGCACACTCCTTGCATATATATCTTGGACCGACTTTTGCCGACAGCTCAAAATAATCTTTTTTATTATCTGATTCCCTTCCACAGGTAACGCATTGTCTTAACATTGTCCTGCCTCCTTGCTCTGATTCATAACAGTATTTTACCATAACGCAAACAAACAAGACAGCCGTCTGACTGCCTTAATTGTACTCGATATATCTCTTTATGGTCCTTGCTAAAACAAATGCTTTAGATACAGTTGGCATTAAAATAAATCAAAATCTTCCTGTGTTGCGATCTGCGAATATCCCTTGTACTCATCATTGCTGCTTTCTGCGTACATGTCGTTCACCATCCCGATCGTGAGTAAGTCAAGGTCTCGAATGGAGATTCCAAGCTGTACGCAGCGGAGCAGAAATAGAGGCGTTGTCATCGGGCGGTCTGTTGCGTGAAGTTTTTTTTAGATTCCACGTCTGTCTGAACATTCAGGCCCCACAGCTCGATAATCTTCGGCAGCACCTGGTAGATGGAGAAAGTGCTGAATTCATCAAGCCACTCCTCCGGACTGTCCGGAATGGAAGGATCCGCATGTTTTGCCATGATGTAGGCGATGTTCTCAAACATCTCAAGAGAGAACATATCGAGATGAGAGGAACCTTCATCACCGTTTCCGACAGCCTTTCCAAGTGCATCGAGATCCTTATAGATATCTCGGTGGAACTTGATGCGATAAATACGCGGAATGGCGGCAGATGCCTTGAAGGGCACCTGCTTTCCGTCAATCTCAATCTTCTGAATCATACTCATAATCCAATCACTCCTTTACTGCCTTCGCAGGCTTCGATGCAGACTGCGTTGCGACATCGCTCTCTGCCGCAGGCACATATACCGCCTTGTACCAGTTTGCATAGGTTGTGGCATCCGTGGTGTTTCCGGTCTTTGCTTTCACCATACCATTAGCAAGTGGCACCGCCTTCAGAGACAGCTTCTCCGTCTGTACTTCCTTGGAATCCTCGTTCGTCTTTCCTTCGATACCCGGACGGGAAGCTGAGCAGTTATACAGCACATGACGGATGTGCTTCTGGTCTCCATCAAACTCAAAAAGAAGCGCGAAGGCTGCAAGCTCCACCTCCGAGTTCTCGATCAGCACTCCCTTGGAATCTAATGTTTCCTTCAGTACGTCCGTGCGGAAGGACTCCGGAATCAATGCAAGCTCCAGATCTCCGTCATAGCCACAGTTATTATTGATCACGTAATACACACCGCCATCCGCGTAAAAATTCTCAGGCTCACCGTTTGCATCCAGTGAGATTGATACGGAGCCCGGCATCGGTACCGGTGTTCCGAAGGTAGGTGTTCCATCTTCGCCAATGGTAAGGAGCGCATAGTGCGTATTCTTCAGGTTGAATTTCACCTTATTTGCTTTGTCAGCCATCGTTAATTTACCTCCATTTCAAATGAATACAGGACTTCATAGAGTTTCTCCGATTCGATCCATACTTCAGATTTTTCATAAAAATTGCCATGCTCATCAAGCACAGCTTCCACTTTCTGTTCTGCCGACAAGTCCTTACAGTCGGTATACAGTTCGATATGAATCTCATTGATCTTGTAGTAGACCTTCCCGTCCGCAGCAAAGTTGTCGCTGTTCGCGGAAAGATAACAAATAAACGGCGGATCCGGGCTTTCTCCCTCTGCAAAGTGGTCATAGGCAAAGGGAATGCCGATCTCATCCAGTATCTTTACGATTTGTTCCATTGCTCATCCTCCCAGCGCCTTCTCCACTTCCTTCTCGAGTTCCTCGATGCCCTTCTCCTCCGCAGGTGCTATGTGTGGTCTTGCCGCCACTCTCCCACCTCCGCGTTTTGCATGGCCGTGTTCCAGAAGATGTGCGATCTGGTATCGGTTACTGGAATGTACGACTACATCAAGAGAATTCGATGTTTCATTTACGGTCTTGACCGCCCAGCTCTTTTGGTACTTTCCAGTATCCTTTGGAGCTGTTTTTGAAATTTCATCCTTTACCGTCTTTCCAGCCTTCTTCACAGATTTTTTGAGTTCATCAGTCGCAAGGTCTGCATATTCCGTAAGTCCCTCCATGATTGCTGAAGCCATCTGATCTATCGTTACCCGATCACTCATGAGCGCCTCACTTTCTGGCATTTGAGCTTCACCAGTTTCTTCTTAAAGTTCATGTGATCAATGCCGAGGATGTTGTAAAGCTCTCCGGAAAAGGCCAAGCGGTAATTCTCCGGTGTGATCGCAGCCGCATTCCGACACCAGCGAATCGTAAAGTCAATCTTTGTGTTGTCTACGATCATACCTGCCTGTGTCGCTTCGCTCGGTGATTCATTGCTGACCGTTGCGTAACAGGAATACCAGTCGCTCCATGCTGTTTTGTGGTTTCCAATGGCATCCACGGTCACCCCATTTTTCTGTATGGTGATCCTCGTATTTAACAGCGCAATGTTCATCAGAACTTCACCTCCCGGACGCCAAATAAAAGGTCGCGGAGCGAAAGCATCAGTTCCTTATGATCCGCTTCTTCTCGATGCTCATATAAATAAGCCACCGCATACAGGTTTGCCACTTTCATGACATAACCTGTAACTGGCTTATTGGATGAGATCCTGCCTACGTCCCGGACGAGGGACTCCGCTGCAGGAATCAAGTCTTTGATGAAAGCATCGTCATCGGAACTATCCACCCTTAAATACTGTTTCACCTCGGCCACGCTAAGCATTTACCTTCTCCTCTCAGGCCTTTGCTGCCTTCGCTGCACCGATCTTCAGGATCTGCACAGCCTCCGGAAGGATGAGCTTACCGTCTACACGCTCCTTCGCAACATAACCGATCATGCCATTTCCAGCAAAGAGCTCATTGAGCTGCTTAAAGGAACGGGTACCACGGTCACCGATGTTGTAGTACTTGTAGTCACCAAAAGCGATCGCATTGCTAGGTGCATACTGGGAGGTATATACGTCATAGCCAAGGAACTTGTCCGGCTCTCCTGCGGTAAGTGCAGGCTGCCACATGTAGGCACCGTTGTTATCCTTCAGAGTACGGAGCTGTGCGATCAGCTGATCGTTGATGATGAAGGACGCATTCTTACGGTACGGACGCTTCAGAGCATACACAAGACCGATTGCCGCATCCGTGGTAAGCGCTGTTACAGTATTTGCCACAGTGCCACCACCCTTGTCAGCAAAAAGGCCAAGAGGCTGGCCGACACCGGTGCCATTCAGGAATGCGTCCTCTTCAGCATTGGCAAGTGCCTTACCGAACTGATCGATAATATAATTTTCGAGGCCGAAAGAATTGTCGAACAGCAGTTCCTCTGTAACCTTGATAGCCACATGGAGCTTGTGGGCGTCAAGAAGGATCTGACTGAAAGTGGCATCCCCAAATGTAAGTGCCGCACCCTCTTCGATCCAAGCAGCCGCAGGCTTTGTCGCTGCAATGTTGATCTTATGCTCACCGCTCGTTGTGATGCGGGTCGAGAGCTTACGCATGATGTTCTCCTCCTCGAGCGTCTGGATGAGACGGGAATCATACTCCTCCGGCACCAGATAGCCACCATCGGCATCTACACCCTCCTGCAGAACGTTCGAGATCTGCTTAAAGTTTGTACGGAGCGCCATCAGCATACCTGCCTTGTATTCATTCGATGCGCGTCCAGTCTTCTCCTTGCCATTCACTGTCATTGGCTTTGTGACAATCGGGATATTCACCGGCTTATTGAGCTCGTTCTCAATCTTTTCCATCTGCTCCATACGCTCGATCTCGGCGCTATAGTCCTTGATCTTCTTTTCCATCTCGTCATAGGCTGCAGCATCCTCCTTGGAAAGCAGGCCATCCTTATCGCGCTTGCTCTCTACAAATGCCTTTGCACCCTGCCATGCCTTATTGCGGGCTTCACGAAGTTCATTGATCGTCATAATAATTACCTCCAATTTTTAATTAAATCGAGCCGTTCCATTAAGGAATCAGCCGTAGTCATGTCTTTCTTTTCAATCCTGCACTTGGCAGAAATCTTATCCATCAGGTGATTGGTGACCGCTGTGCGTGAATATACGTTGTGGACCGTAGGCACTTCGATATCTTCTGTTTCACCGGAGCGCTTCATGAGCTCGTCGGCAAAGCCCATCTCCACCGCGCTGTTTGCGTCCATCCAGGTCTCCGCATCCATAAGCCTAGAGAGCTTTGCCCGGCTCATGCCGGTCTTGATCTCATAAGCATTGATGATGGATTCCTTCACTTCATCGAGCATGGAGATCGCCTTCTGCATTTCCGTGGTATCTCCAAACGCCACTGTTGCCGGGTTATGGATCATAAGCATCGATACCGGCGATACCAGCACCTTGGTGCCTGCCATCGCAATAACAGAAGCGGCACTTGCGGCAATGCCATCGATCTTGACAGTCACATTCCCCTTATAATCCATCAGCATGTTGTAGATCTGGGCGGCTGCTACGCAGTCACCTCCAGGGCTGTTGATCCAGACCGTAATGTCACCATCACCGCTGTTCAGCTCATCCTTAAAAAGCTGTGGCGTTACGTCATCGTCAAACCAGCTTTCCTCTGCGATGGTGCCGTTCAGGAAGAGTGTCCTCTCCAGAGACGTTTCTTTCGTCTCCTGATTCGTCACTGTTCGACTCTTCCAGTTCCAAAACTTCTTCATCGGAATTCTTCTCCTTTCCGCTGGCTGCAAAAATGCCTGCGTCCGCCAGCTTTGTCATGTTGCCGTTAATAAGATAAAGGTCCCCGCCTTCCTCGGCTGGAATGCGGTTCAGGTTCTCAAGCTCACGGATGTCATTTGCAGACATCCAACCATTCTGTCTTGCTGTGGCATAGCCGTTCATGCGGCTTTGATAATCCCCTCGAAGAAGGCCATCCACGTTGAACTTGATGAAGTACTTTGACTTATCGCTCGATGAGATCAATGCCCTTGTCATGGACTGCTCCCATCTGACAAGCCACGGTTCCAAAGTGTACTTCACGAATTCAAGTGACTGCTGTTCAATGTTACTGAATGTGCTCCGCTCAAGGTCGCCAATCATATGGGGCGGTACTCGAAAGATGCGGGCAATCTCATCGATCTGAAATTTTCGTGTCTCTAAGAATTGAGCTTCACTTGGATTGATGGAGATCGGCGTATATTTCATGCCTTCCTCCAGGACCGCAATCTTATGGGCATTGCCGCTTCCGCCGAATGTTTCATTCCAACTGTCGCGTACCTTCGACGGGTCTTTCAGAGTTCCGGGATGCTCCAAGACACCACTGGGCGCAGCACCGTTCGCATAGAACTTGGAGCCATACTCTTCTGCAGCAATCGCAAGACCAATGGCGTTCTTTGCCATCGCGATCGGGGAGTATCCAACCAGGCCGTCAAATCCAAGGCCTGGAACATGGAGAACATCGGAAGGCTTGAGCCGTACCGTTCCACCCTTAGTGGTCCTTGCTTCATCGGTCGATGTCTGGTACTCGTAGTAGAGCTGCCCCTTCTCATCGCGGTCAACTGTCATGCGGTTTGGCATGAGCGGATACAGCGCCACCACTTCTCCTTTTCCGTTTCGGATGATCTGTGCGTAAGCATTTCCCCAGAGGAGCAAATGCGTCATGAGCGTTTCCCGGAACGCAAACGAAGTCATTTCAGGATTTGGCTCATCATGCAGAACGAAATACAGCGGCTGGTCGATGGCCTTCTCTTTACTGCCTTTATCCGTGTAGCGATATAGATGAAGCGGAAGGCCAGCCACGGCTTCTGAAAGAACACGTACACAGGCATAAACCGCCGTCATCTGCATCGCAGAGCGCTCATTTACGTTTTTCCCAGAGGTACTTCCTCCAAGAAAGAAACGGTAAGCACTGCCTGCTGTACTGTCCTTCGGAGCATCTCTGCCCCGGAAAAGTCCGTTAAAGATTCCCATACAAACCTCCTATTCCCTGATTGATGCCTTCACAAAGCACGATCAGACCAATTAAAATCAGCATTTATTTTTTCTCAAAAAACAAGCAATCCTCTTGTGTCGTACACGCTTTCGCCTGTATCGTTGCCACATCGGATTGCTCTATCCAGCGCCATGATCGTTGCCACAGCACCATCAATCTTTTCTGTTGATTTTTCCTTATCCGCCTTAATGTTTCCGGCTGGATCCGTACGGATGTAGATGTTATCCATCATCCATCGGAGAACTGGATGTCCTCCATGCGCGATGCGCTTCTCAAGTACCAGCTTCATAAGCTCCTTGGTTGGCGGAGACATGTCCTTGAAGCCCTGTCCAAACGGAACTACGGTAAAACCCATTACTTCAAGATTTTGAACCATTTGGACCG
>ERZ772818.1815-NODE-1815-length-17676-cov-34.096135_pt1 | contig 17676 bp, 15 predicted proteins | sample MGYA00580837_ERZ772818 | MGnify/ENA primary metagenome ERZ772818 (study PRJEB29015, sample SAMEA2737671) | human gut metagenome | biome: human gut; feature: human-associated habitat; material: faeces | place: China | collected 2012 ...
TAGAAATACGATGCCCACTTGCTCTATGTGTATCTGTACCAATCACATCACAATAGCCATCATCTAATAAAGATAAAGCATTGGATTGAGTCGTCTTACCATGCATACCCAATATAGAAGTACGATTAATCTGTAATACACAACCCATATCAATCCAATTATTAATAATCGAATAATCAAGTTCTGAATGAAAATAACGTTCAATATGCGCAATCACAGGGACAAATCCTTTTACCTTCAATTCATACAAACAATCATCTCTATAATCAATGGAATGAATGTCACGAAGAACATTATACTCTACAAGCATATAACGAGATCCATTTAGTGTAGGATATAAATCTAAATCCAACCCATCAATAAACTCACTATTCATCATGACTTCTCCACCACAATAAATAGGAATCGGACTCATTTCTTTTAATTCCATTTGACGAGAGACAATCTCATTATAAATAGAAACATCTAACTGACCAGGAATAAAATGAGGTGTACTACATATTCCTACTATTCCATCACTTTTAGCTAATTTCAATGAACTAGCTGCATCCTCTCTAGAAGGCATACCATCATCAATGCCCCAAGCTACATGAGAATGCAAATCAAAATACTTAGCCATTATAATTCAGGAATCTCGCAGAATACCGGAATACCCAAATATTTTTCTGCCTCTTCCTTGGTACGCAAACGATTATCAAATAAGAATCTTAATACAGCATAACCTGCACCTAATACAAATCCAACTACAGCCGCAAGTACACCATTCTTTTTCGCATTTGGACCACTTGGTACATAAGACAATTTAGCCTTGTCTACAATTTCAATATTACGAACATTTAAGTTCTTCTGCATTGTCTTAATAAAAGTATCTACAGTTCCATTTGCGATATCCTTTGATAACTTAGGATCTGTAGTTGTAGCCGTAATTGTGATAATTTCCGTATTTGATTCATTTGTAACTTCAATACAATCTTTGACACTTTTTGCGTTTTCCATACCCACATTTTTAGCCACTTCAGACATGACATTATTCTGCGTCATTAAGTTTACTACGTTGGTAACCAATTTACTATTGGCCATCTGTGAGTTATAATCCAAAGAACCACTATCACTTACTTGAGGCGTTAAATAAATAGAAGTACTAGCCGTATATTTAGGCGCAATCAAAAACTTTGTTCCAAAAAATCCAGCAGCACCAAATACAACACAAAGTAAAATAATTAATTTAATATGTTTTAAAATAGCACGAGCCACTTCAAGAAGATCAATAACATCTTCATCATCTTCTACATTAGCCACATTCATATAAGCATCATTACGAGACATTCTCTTATAAGCCATAAACCCTTATCCTCCTACTTTTTATTTTAAGCATGATTAAAACAACCATGAACCAAAACAATTATAACTATACCATAAAATGAACCTTTTTTATAAATAAATTCATTTTATATGTAAACAATTGTTAATTTTCATGAAAAAATTTACTCTTTATCTATCAATCATAGTCAAATAATTCTTACCAAGCGGTGTAATTCGATAACTATCCGCTCCGCTTACCTTTCTTAGATTAGGAAACATTACATCATTCGAATTTATTAATTTACTTTTTTTCTTTACTTGTTCCAAATATTTAACAATCTTATTTAAATTATCATCATTGATTTCTTCATGTCGACTCTGTAATAAACCAAATCTTTCTAGCTTCTCCTTGATAAATTGAATTTGATTCAGTTCAAGATCTAATTCATTACATATTGAAACAATACTCTCACCTTCAGTTCCTAGATTTGAATATACTTTTAATATACGAATATCCAAATCATTCAATTGAGACATCGTTTTAAAAAACATTAAACCTAAATCTATATTTGTATGATCTGATTTCAAAAGGTTGATATATCCATTCACATTATATTCAACCAACTTTTCCTGTATCTCATCCACTATATTATCCAATAAAGCTTCTGTAATCTGTCTAGTATATAATGGATTATTTTCAAATAGATTACTCATTCTATTTTCAAGTTCAGTTTGTCTATTCTGAACAATATTTAAAGCATTCAAAACATTTCTTTCAAGACGACGTTGTTTATATGAAAGCAGAACATTATTCGCTACAGGTAAAACAGATCCAACTATTTCACAAGCTAGCATCCCTACACCTTTATCAAACAAAAAGCTTGCTGCTTCTTGTATAACTGCAGGCAATAATTTTTCTACAAGTTCTTTTCCAACTTCTTCTTTAGTCGCATCCATTAAATCTTCTAATTTATATTGATCCATAATCTCTCCTAATCCATAGATAGGATATTTTTGATTTCACTTGTCCACTTTCTCCAACTCATAAAGACTTTCGTTATAATTCGAAATATTGCATAGAATGGAATGAAGATTGGATAGGTTTCTAGAAATTTAGAATGATTCTTAAACCAAGAAACTTCTGGAAATAATCTTCTAAATACATATTTAGCTTTTGCGTGTTTAGAACCTTCAAGTTCAAATTTATGAATTTCATTCTTCATTCTTTGTTTGGCTGTGCCATAGGTACCACTTGTAAAATAGTATTCAACATATTCAAGTTCTTCTTTTGTTAAAATTGAAAAATCATTTGTTAGTACATCAAACAATTTATAAGCCATTTCTCTAGCTTCTTTTTCATAGTCTTGTATACCTAGAATTTTACATTGTTCATAAATATAATTTGGATCCAATGAACAAGATTCGTTATAAACATAAATATCAATTAGAGTACGAATACCAGTACCACTAAATATGAAATGTTTATAGGCATGGGCAATGATATATACATAGGCATCATTTACATCCATATGTCGATTTAACCCTTGGTCAGCATATTTCTTTTCTAATTGCGTATAATATTCTAAAAATCCAGGAATCGTTTTATCAAATAAAGATACGTGCATTTCATAATTATAAATCGGTGCTTTTAAATACACGTCATGATTCATTTTATTATAAGACTCAATCTCATAGCCTAAAGAAAGAAATATATCTTTTACTTCTTTTCTATATGTAGAATCAAAAAGAATATCATTGTCTGCCATTTGTCGCATTCCATATACGGGATACATTTCTTTTAGTATTACGCCTTTTAAAGGAAGATACCAAATTCCAGCTTTTTCAAACAAAGAAAATATCTTTTCTCTTTCACTATCCAACAACATGACTTTGCGAATCGCCTTATTCTTTTGATCCATTAATACATCTACTTTTATACCTGCTGATTCAAGTGCCATACAAACCATGGAAGATATGGTATGTGACATTGCCATTTTACTTATCTTTTCAAAATCCATACCTTCTACATTAGGTTTAGTTTGATGCAATGCACAACTGACTAAATATAAAATATCTTGTTCTGTTTTATTCATCTTCTTTTACCTTAAATTGAACTTCACGACTACATATAGAAAGAGCTTCTAATCTATGTGTAACTATAATAACCGTCATGTCTTTCATTGCCTTTAAATTTGACAATACTTGTTTTTCTGTTTTGACATCCAAAGCACTTGTAGCTTCGTCTAACAACAAAATAGGTCTGTTAGAATAAATGGCACGGGCAATTGCCAACCTTTGCATCTGTCCTTCAGAAATGCCAGAACCTTGTTCTTTTAACTTTGTATCTAAACCATTAGGAAGTTTTCTTACAAAATCACTTGCACAAGCTATTTCTAAAGCTTCCCATATTTTTTCTTCATTATTCGCATTTGAAAATGTGACTACATCCCTTATCGTTCCAGACATCAATTGATTGCCTTGGGGGACATAAGAAAATAAATGGCGATACCCAGAAGTTAACAATTCCGATTTCCCATCACAAATAATTGTCTTAGTTCCACTTGTGATTGGATATAAGCTTAATAAAAGCTTTAATACAGTGCTCTTACCACATCCACTAGGACCTGTAAAACCTATACATTCTCCTTTTTCTAAATGAAAATTAAAATCTTTTAAAATAACTTCACGACTTTTCTCATAAGAAAAATCAATATGTTCTAAAGATATTGATTCAAAATCTTTGATTCCATTATTTTCCTCTATATCCATGCAACTCTTTTCAATCTCTAATAGTCTTTCACTACTCGCAATCATCGCATGATATTTAGGAATATAACTCGTTATATTCGCAAAAGGAGCTTGTATTTGACTAATCAATTGTAAAAGTGCCATTAAAGTACCATAGCTTACAGTACCCCTATATATTCCTATTACACTATAAATAGCCCCCAATACATAAGCACCATTCATCATAAAAGAAAAACCAACATTACATACATTTGAAAAACGCGTTTTTTCCATTCGAGCCTTTTTATGTTCTTCCATCGTTTTTAAAGATTCATTATAAGTATGCTTTTCGGTTGTGAATACCTTTATAATCATTAAACTATGCAAATGCTCCTGCAAAAAAATTCGGACCTTGCCATCCTTTTCCTGCACAATTTTATGATATGCCTTCAATTTTTTTCGAAAGATTGTTGTTAGTAAAACCATTAAAATTCCACCAACGCCAATCACAAAAATAAAACGAGGTTCCATTAAAATGATCATGCTTAAAGCACCTAACATTTTTGCAGCCATACCTGCAAGGCCAGGCACAATTTCAGTAAGTCCAGAAGATACAACGACAGTATCTGAAGTCAAACGATTCATCCATTCAGCAGAATGGATACTTGAAATAGAACTATAATCTCTATGTAAAAGTTGTTCAAATAATCTTGCCTTACAATTATTTTCAAAAGTAGCCTTGCTCAATTCATTATAATATCTAAGTAAGGCACTAAAAATCATTTGTAGAACAATCAAACCCATAAATAAAAGAATATTTTGAACTAATAATCTTCCATCATGAATCACAGCACTATCAATTACACTTTTTAGTAATAACGCAAAACATACTCCACTAATACCTTGTAATATTTGTACAATCATTAAAATTAAAAAGTATAATTTCTTATTTCCAGTAACATCCTTTAAGTATTGTAATGTAGATTTCGATAATCGATTTTTTCTTCTCACCCACACCACAACCTTTCTTATATAATACGTATAAAGCCAAAAATAACTATATGCTTTATATCCCAAGCTATTTACACCGATTTCTTTTCCATTTCGAATTACACCTGTTAATACACCTATTATTTGATGATCTGTAACACCATATTCATTCGAATACGTATTGTCTCCACGAATCACATAACCATCCTTATTTATCTTTATAATTCTATGAAGTACATATTGACCACTTTCTCGTTTATACAAAGGAACATCCATTTTCCTCAAATCACGACCAAGATGATCCAAACTTGAAATAATCATGACATCCTTACCCTGTCGAATTAAAGGTCGCATACTCGTACCTACATTTGTATAAACAAGAACTCCCTTTTCTTTTAACTCCTCTTCAAAAGTAGATTTACGCATCAATAGCTCCTACACTTCTTAATTTATTTATAACTGAATTTACAGCATCCAATAATTCTTCATTTGTTGCCTCATATTCCAAAGACAATTGATTCACGATTTCTTCAACATTCGTTTCTGTTTTTAAACAATCCACAATCATTGCTGCACTCTCATTATTTCGAATCAACCCAGAAAACTCTCCACTCACATCCACTAATATTTGTTCACCATTACTCATATGTGTAATAAAACTATCCTTTAATTTCATAATCACTTCATCCCTTCATAAGCCACTCTTGCAGCATCTATATCCATTGTACAATGCATAGAATAAAATTCTACACACAAACATAATCGATCTATTAATTTTAATGTTTTACTCATAGCTAACGCATCACCCACAGGACGATTCACCTGTTGTATAAGCATAGAATAAGCATCCATCCCATCTATCCTACAAATACGATTATCCTTACCTCTATTTAATATACAAATTGCCTTTAATGATACACAAGTATTCGTAGACAACCTATGCTTACCATCCCAAGGCGTACCATATACATTCACACGATCCTCTTTTATTTCTAATAAAGGCTTATCATCATTGATCATAATCGCTCTATCCTTAAAATACTCTCTCCAATACTTTGTATGTGTCGATTTACCCGTACCACTCTTAGCCGTAAACAAATAGCCAATACCATCCACACTCACAACTGAACCATGAAACAATAAAATACCCTCATCCAATAAACACCTACATATCTTACGATAGACAGCTAAAGTCTCTAAATACGCATCACTAAATTCACGAATCGAAATACCTTCCTTAATATCTTCTTTTCGACTCTTTTCTCTTTCATAATCTATATCACTCATAGAAACAGGTATTGTATACTCAACTTCTCTATCTCCTTTATACAAGTAGTCCTTACAGTATTGTTCTACGTATGAATAAATATTATTAATTTCAAACACTGTATCACACAAAAGTATTTTCATCTTATCCCTCAACAATCATCCCTAACTAAAAAAGCACCACACCATTTGATGCAGTGCATTCATATTGCTTAATGCCCTCCAATTGGAGCATCAGGTAATTCATTTGATGTAGTAATAACATCCTCATTATCAAATTCTACAATTTCAAGTGTTGGTTTTTCAAATTCTTTTTTCATATCTTTATCCGATTCCTTTTCTGTTTCTATTTTATCATGCTTGTCAATATCTTGATTAGCTTTAATTTCAATTGGTACAATTTCTAACTCTTGATTCTCTTTTTCTTTACTTTCTGTTACAACATTTACTTGATTTGAATGATGTGTTTCATTACGATTACTCATAAAGAAGCCGAAAGAAAACATTAAACAAATCAATAAACTGAAAATTATTAATTTCTTTCTTTTCATACAATTCAAATATCCTTAACCAAAATATGCCTTACTACACAAATAATAGATATATAGAGCCTTAGTTACCGCAATATCTGTCTCATTTTTACTATAATTCAAAAATATATTCATATAAGTTAAAGCTGAACATTTTACTTTTAAATCATTAATTTGTATGTTATGAACTTCATTCAATTTATTTGATTTAATTGATGGTACATCAACAAAATAACCTTTATTATTCTTTTCTATTTTTCTAGATATGCCATCAACCATAACTTTTGCAGAAGATACTTGACTACTATCTTTTACATTAATGTAAAATCTTAAGGTTGTTGCTTCTTCTAAAATCAAAGATAAACTTTTGGAAGAAAAATTTTGATCTTTAGATAATTCTTTAAATGGATAATCAGAAAAATCGGAAGCTGAAATTGACTCAAGTTCTTGTTTAAATTCATTCTTTACATCTTTATAAGCCTTATTATCTAAATATGCATTAAACTCATCCTGAGCATATCCTCCATAATTCATCATAGCTTTTATTACAGGTTTAGCTCGTTCATAAGAAGATTCAGATGAATTTAGTACATAGTTAACGTAATCTTCAACGGCATATGCATATTTATATCCTGCTATACCCTTTCCATTTACTACTTGAACAATAACTTTTTGCGTCATTTCTTTAGCATACAATCCACATGTAAATCCATACATAGTATTTTTACGATTTGCATCTTTTACATATTGTCTCGATTGTCTTCCATCAGGCATTGTAAATAAAACATAAGCATCATTATCATTTGCTAATGCATCAGCTAAATCAAAATAGAAATTAAATTCAATTAATCCATTTAAACTTAAAGAATATCTTTTTAAATTTTCACCAATGTCATTATAAATCTGAAACTTCACATCTTTAGTTCCATAATAATCATTAAGACCCTTTATAGTAACAACTGCATCTTCTCCAACATCCTTATTATTTGAATAAGATAAAGAATAATCTACATTCTCTGTTAGTGTTCCAACATCACTCTGAACTGTCACTTCTGATTTTACTTCACTACCCGTATAGGCAACATCCTTACACTTAATGTTTAAATTACCTATTGGAATAAATGTTTTGGATACTGCACCCGTATAATCCCCTTGACCATTGATTGTCACAGTAACACCATTTTCATCCTTAGTACTTGTCAAAGTATAATCAACATCTTGTTTTAAGCTTGCATTATCATATGTAACATTAACACTTAGATTATCTGAACTAAAATCATCATTCTTAGTAATTACAGCATTGCTAATATCCTTCTTTTGTTTGTAGTTATTAGTTGTAAAAGCTTTAACACAGAAGTTGCCCCAGTACCAACCCCATTGATAATTACTGTTCCCATAGAAACTTTTTCCACTATTCAAACTAACAGGTGCATCCCAGACTTTTTGTCCATCTAATTCCCAGTTTATACCTTGTTCATAATCTAATGCATATTTGTCTGTAGTAACAACTACCGCAAAGGAAGAACTAGGTTTTAATTCAATTGTCTTATTCAATGCAACAGTATATAGTCCAGCATAAGTTGTTGTACCTTCCGTAGTAGCTTCTGCTTGTTTAGTTCCACTGTAAGGATTACTATTCTTTAAATCTGTATAAATCTCAACTTTGTAATTTACATTTGCGACATGTGTAAATGATAAAGAAACTGCTTTTAAACTTTCTGAGGCTACATTATCTTTGTTCTCTACTGAAAATACATTTGAATATGTTTTATATTGGCAGATTGCATTTGAGACATTATAGCTATCAATACCACCATCTAATTGGTAATTGTTATCATAATTATCAGCAGTATTCATATCAAATGCCCATGCCGCATCTAATAAAGATTTATTCTCATAAGACATCCAAAAATACTCTTGCTGAAATCCCCAACTGTTTCTTATTAACCATGCACCATTATTTGTAGGTTTATCACCTACAAAATTATCTTTTGAAAAATCATCATCCCAGCCAACAATCATTACATTATGTCCACCACCAGTTATATTAGGATCATAATATGTCCATAATTGTTTATCACTATTCCATAATAAATAATTATCAGAATGATAATACTGTATCCCAACAGCGCCATTTAACATAATAACTCTTTTAACATCATCCGGATTATTTTTAAGACTCATCACATATGCATTTTCCAAATGAGCAACATCTTTACTATATGCATATTCATCACTCAACCCATTTTCTAATACATTATTAATCGTTGTAGTATTATAAGGAACATCACTCTCATTAACAGCACCAGACCATTGTGATAATCTTCTAACAGCATATTCATACGTACCACCACGATTTAAATACGAATATGAAGTAGACCCATTATAATATTTACTTTGATCACCCTCAGTGCCGCCTAATGGATCCAAAGCTGAATTGTATACAAAATAAGCCAATTGCAATTCACTTAAATCAATAGATTTATTTGCCAGTCCCCTTTTAATTAAATCAAATTCACTTAAACCCAATGCTGCAAATGCCCAACAAGTACCATACGGATTCTGATTTCTAACATCCGGAAACAAATTCTTGTCTAATTCATAACGTGTAGGAATATCTGCATAAGCATCAACTTCACTTTCATAATATGGAACATCATCTGCATACTCACTAATAACATCACCAAAAGTATGTGATGAACCATCAGTACTAGGATCAATCACTTCTTCTGCATAGCAAACACCAAGTGTATTAAAGCCCATTAACAAACTTAATAATACAGCAATACATTTGTTTGTTTTCATAATCATTACTCTCCCATTTATTACCAAATATCTATGGAAGAATTATACAGTATTAGACTGGTCTAACGCAAAAGAAATTTTTTGATTTTTAACTAAACAAGGTTAACTTATTCTTTGAAGGTTATAGGTGTTTTAACTCTAAGATAGTTATATCCTTTAAAATAACTTTCAGGAGAACGTATCTATCTATTTTAGAGTATTTTAAAAAGAATGGATGAAAAAAGTAGGAATTTAAACAAGGTCATAAAAATTTCTACCTTAATTCTAAAACACCAACAATTTTGAGGCTTATTATAAATAAAATGTTTTCTGAAATTTTGAAAATTCATTTAATCAACATACAGATGTTTGTATAATCGTTAATTACTCTTTTACATGTAAACTTTAATTTAAAGCTCTGGCATCAATCTAATTTATAATAATAATTTCCAGCTTTTGTCATAGTCTGTACTTTAAAATCAGAATCACTTAATGCACTTTCAATAAGAGATTTCTTATACGGAACATGAATTATTGCAACGTTAGACATACTATCTCGAAAAATCGGTAATTTATTCCAAAGGTCTGTCACTTGTTTTGTTAAGCCGTTAGTTCCACATATATCGGATTTATTTTTAAAATCCGGATAAACAACAATCACCGGAAGTCCTTTAGTATTGATTCCGTAATCAATTTCTTCACGCAAAGCTTGACTATTTTTAGTATTAGCACTTAAAAATAATACAATATTTTTTGAAACATCTAGTCTCTCATGGAGTCTCTTTTTTAATGTATCCCAAGAACTATCATCTCTTACATTATACGTCTTTGCATGTGCATCAACAAACGGAAAAGAACTATCGGCACCTTTCCACGCACGTAACTGATTGTAATAAACAAAATCTCGTGTAGCATATGCTCCTAAATTTGAAGCATCAAAAGGTGTTTTAACATAAAATGCTGAATAATTAGCTGTTCTATTTGCCATATTTCTACCTCCTTGAAATCACATTTAGTATGTCTTTATATTCGTACAATGGAAAATCATCTGCACTTTTATATAGTACAATTTTAATTTTAGAATTAAGACTTACACCACTACTATTAAAAGTACAAAGCATACATCTTAACAAATCATTTTTATCTTTAGGACCATCATCAAATCTAGATATACCTGCACCTAAAATAGGTAAAACCACATCATTGCTGGCATATACACGATCAATTTCTTTCCACATTTTCATAAGCATTAACTCATACTTTGCCATGTTAGTATGTGATTCATAATTCTTGTTTAATTCTGTTAATGCAAGCATCAAATAAGTTTGATTATCAATCCGACTATCATATCTTATAATCGTACCTAATGGAAAATCATAAAGCCCATCTTCGTTCTTAATTAAGCCTAACTTTTTCGCAGACTCCTCTATTTTTATTTTTACATCATCTACATTAGCATGCTCCAATAGTAATTTTCCATGTAGCGAATTTTTTGATATAACCACATCATCAACTCGTGTATCAAAATGTGTGTCACACCCAATAACTTTATAACCTGGAGTCTTAAAAATATCTCCACATGATATTTCAACAGGTGTTTTTGCAACACTAAGTTCAACAGAATCCTTAAACATATTACCAACAAATAAATAAAACAACCATGCCACTACAATAGCAAATAGAAATATTATTCCCATTCGAAACCATATGTTAAGATTCAAATCTTTAAGTGATGCTCCAAGAACAGTTAATAATGTGGAGATAATACCTACGACACTCATTGAAAATAAAATACTATCTTGAATTTGTTTAGGCAATTTATGAAACCATTGATATACTCGTTTTAATTTGTTCATCAGTTAGCTCCTTCAATAATACTCAATTATGACATTGCTTATTCTTAGACTATAGCCTAGTAATCATCGTGAAAATATTTATCAGAATTTTAAGCTTTTAATTGACTACTGAACGAAGTATACCACAAAATTCTATTATTTTATAGACTCATAGAATATTCCACGATGGCTCCTTCATTATACAATATTCATCCAACAAAGACACTTTAACAAAATCAAAGGTGCCTGACTCATCCTTGTGTACATTTTTGCTTTTAGCCATGTTGTTTAATCAAAATCTACTTACGCAAGGATTATATCATGACATAATTGCATTTTTTACAAACTTCAAATTTGACGTATACAATCCTTTTGTCTTCAAATCTCAGAAAATATCGATCTTTACTGTACATAATATCTTGAAGGATTGAAATATAAATTCGAACGTATAATGTAAATAGTTATTATCACTAACCATGTGATTTTAATATGAACCGCTTCCCAACTTACGCTGTTCTCAATACTCAAATCAACTTTCCATAGATATCAATACAACGTTGCTCTCTATACCAACGTTGTTCTGGATATTGGTGAATCATATTTCCAATATCGTCTAGTAAATTACGACCGTTATATTCATCATTTATTTCCTGTAAAACAGACGGACTGATTGGATAATCAATTTCATCCTTTTGAATTAAAACGCATTTACCATCAACCTGAAAAGTTGTGATTGCTTTTCTAAGATTATCAATTGTGGGAAACATTTTCTTATCTACCTCGCCGAAATCATATGCATACAGCAGGTCATCCTCCGAAAAAATCACTGCTTTCTGTATTGTACGTAGTATATCTAATGATTTTCCAATACCTTCATGAGGAAAAATTTTCTTTCCTTTATCCATCATCTCATAGACTCTATTAGATAGCTCTTCTGACTGTAAAAATCTTAGTTTTTCAAATCTGTTATCATTCTGTAAAGGAATTGCATTCATCATTGGCATAATATAACCACTTTGATGGTGACATCTCATAAGTGGTTGATAGCCAATTTGAAAAGCCATTCCATCTAGTTGCCCTGAATAAAAACTATATGGTCCTTTATCTGGATTATTCAAACGATGCATGTGCCATTCAAAACTTCCACCATTTAAATAATCTAGCACCCAATTAGGTGAATGAAATATTACACCATATTTTGAGTTTTCTGTAGCCTCGATATCTTTTTTTGTCAAAGGACGATAAGAATCTGTTTTATAGTCATACTTGCATGTTGCAAAAAATAATGCAGTTCTAAAATCATTTGTTAAATCCAACAAACACGTGTCAAAACCATAATGTTGTGCCAACGCATCAATGTTAATATCACTTGATTTTGCTTCCCAAAAAGGAACAACATCAATTTTCCATATAAATTTTAGAAATTGAAATGACCGCATTACAGCAATTGCCTTAATGAGTTCACATTCATATTTGCTTTTTCCTTCTTGTTTCCTACGTAGCGATGGCAATGATTTCAAGTACTGTTGATTTTCCCCTCTAAAAAAATGTCGATTACTATTAAATGTAATAATATCTTTACCAAAAGGCATTGAAATAACAGTCCCTCCAGTATTTTTTATCATTAAATCCTCAACAAACCAATCTAGTCTTACACCTTTTTTATCTTTTTCCAATCGTTTTTTTACATCTTCTCTTACGCAGGCAGACCAAAAATCTTCTTCATTAGCCAATTTCAAAAGATCATTAATCTCTACAATGCCAATATCATGAGTTATATTTTTTAACGGATCAGGAAATAACCATCCATTCTCATCAAAGGAAAGCATTTTGTATCCCCCCCAACACTCTAATTAGTCAGTTTCATTGAACAGCTTTAAAATCCTTTCATATCTCAAATCAACATATAACAGTTACCTTCCGCTCACTACGAAAGGTATGCAAAGTTTTTAGTAGCACAAGAATAATCGCTCTCAGTATACCACATAATATTTCTCCAATATAGAGCCTTATTGCCTTCATCGTCGCATAGTAAATCAATGAAGTCACGGATTTTTATGTTTCGAATACAGTCAAAATGCACCTAAAGCCATTGAAAAAGTCATCAAGCATCTTAGAGAAAGTAATATTAAAGAACTGGTGGCATTCAGTAAAACACTAAGTAATTGAAAGGTTGAGATCATCAACTCATTCTGTATATCAAAAGCTGATTATAATGTATCGAAAGACACAGGAGAAATTACTGTAGAACAGAAAAGAATCAACAATGCACTGATGGAGAATCATACGCAATCATCAAATTAGTTACAAAAGCAGCCAATGGTTATCGCAATTGGGATAGATTCAGAAACAGATGCATATTCGTCTTAGAAAAAGGTATTGATTTTGAAATCGAAAAGAATGACGGAAGCATTAAAATAATTGAAAAAAGACCCGGACAACTAAATGTTGTCCGAGTCCAATACCAATATCAGCTATAAACCGTTTTAAGGTATATGCCACCCCTTAGAATCTTGGAGAGCAAATTCACCTAACCACATCCAAATTTATTGCGCCAACCCTTTTAATCATTGAAAACAAATCTAGAGGTCTATAGGCGAATGTCCTTATGGCATCAGTCCCCTAAATTGACCCCTAGATTATTTGGTTACCCACCATGTGAACTCCTGTAGTTCAGTTTGTCCACACGGCATTTATTTTTGTTATTGCTTTTCTTGTTTATTTTAGCTTTTCCAGAATCTCATCCGCGCTCATACCACTGGCGAATAATCTCCTAACCACACTCTCGGCTTCTGCCTTTGCCTTCTTCGATTCCAGGGATGCAACTTCTTTTTCAGCCTTCTTCAGAGCAACCTTCTTCTTTTTCAGGTCAACCTTCAAAGTGTCAATATTGGCGATGATGGCTGCAATCTCATTATTCAGAGACGCAATAGTCTCCTGCTTTTCTGCAATCTGAAATTCGTAGTCTTTGGTGACTTTCGGTTTATTCTTGCTACCTTTCGCTCTGTGCTTGGGTGATGATCTCTTTCCATTTTAAAATTGTTCTAAAAATCTAGGATAACCACATTCAATCTTAATCGAACTATACTCTTTCTTCATATCGTATTCCTGAATATATTCATTTCTCATCGAATCAATATATTGAATTTCAAAATGAAGTCCCTCTTTTAGTTCATCTTCGTCAACCATGAAAAACAGGTTGATAGATTCTCCCACCGTAATAACATTATTAAATGCCAATCCGCCAAAATTGTCACCTGTATGAACTACTAATGTATTTGCAAAACCATTTCCTATGTTTTTTATGTTTACGTTAACTTGCAACTGTTTCTTCTTTTCCTCTTTACTTTTACCTAAAGAAAAGCCACGGGTTGCTTTTCCACCAGACGCCATTGTAACATTTAGGAACGGCTGAATTGCTACCTTTTCCTTCTGCTCATCTGACTCCTTATAATAGCGAATAGTATAAAACACACCAATAAAAGCAAGTATTCCGGAAATCATTCCACCAATAATCCCACCCCAATATGAAGCTAAAGATCCAATCCACGTTGAGTCTATCGTATCATTTATAGCTAGTTTTGCAATGGATATCCGTATCAGTGCTTCTACCACCATCGCTAGTAGGACTGAAATGGCAATAAATGCGATTAAAAACCACACAATGTGTCTATTAATTTTATTTTTCTTGTCTTTTCGAGGATTATATGGTAAACTAAAACGTTTAAATGTTACCTTCACAATATACCCTCCATTCAAATACCGTTCTCACACTTAGCCGCTATTTCAGCGTTGCCTACTGCTCACCATTCATAGTCTCCCAGATGCCCCAACCGCCCATAACATCGGACAAAGGATTTAGCCATAGATTACGGTTTAGTAACGTCCTAAACAAAATCATTGATTTCACAAAGGCCAGGAAGAATAGTTTCCGGAAGAACACGCTCTTTTTGAACTTCTGATACCAGGTCACTATGGCACTCTTCCTGCCTTTGCCTGCATGTATTGGCTCATAAGCATAAAGATAGAAAAACATGGCTAGGAAGGAAAGCAGGAGTGAAAAGCCAAACGGCTCATATAGAGCAGTCAAGAAGTTTGTGAGGATCTTTCCGAGTAAATCAATCGTTTCTCTCATCGTCGTTTACAGATCACTGAACAGATCAGCCTTGTACACACCGTTCTCCAGCATCTTCTTGAAACTGTTCTTTACAGCTGCGACATCTTCGTGATAGGTCATGCCGTACCAAGTGTCGTTGGTCTTCAGAACCTTTACGGACATCTTGCCCTGCTCCAGCAGTTCACCGATGAATATTGGGATCAGATACTCACCTTTCAAAGGATTGCCCGAAACTTCTTTCTCATAGAACCCTTTGAAGCCTTCTTCCAGTACATCCAGAAAATCAGAAGTTAATCTCCACATATTCATGGATACCAGAGAATTTACATCGACAGCTACACCGTCTGTTTCTGCCCCAGTTGCAGTTTTTACAATATTCTTGGTTTCCACAACTTCAGTCAAATTGTTCTGATCATCCATCTTGCAGATGCCACGGGTCACACCGCCATTATCAGACAGCGTGTTCTTCAGCACAAAGCCTGCCATACAGGACTTGCCACCATTCACCTGATACTCATGGACAGCCTTAAAGCCCTCCTAGCCGTAGTAATCATCTGCATTAATCACAATGAACGGTGTATCAAGAACCTTCTTTGCAGCAAGCACAGCCTGATCGGTTCCCCAAGGTTTTGTACGACCTTCTGGCAGAGTTCCCGGGATATCGTTAATATCCTGGAAATCATAGTCCACAGTTATATTATGAGAAGAGCAAATGGAGCACTGCGATCACCAATAACCTCTTTGAACTCTTTCTCGATATCCTTGCGGATGATAAATACTACATGGTTGAAGCCTGCCTCAATCGCATCGTGAATTGAGTAATCCATGATGACATGGTTAGCATCATCGACCGACTCCACCTGTTTTATTCCTGTTCCAAATCGGCTGCCGATTCCGGCGGCCATGATAAGTAATGTTGTTTTCATTTTTACAATTCAACACCTCATTAAAATTCATGTTCACATCTATCCAGAACGGCCGCTATTACTTGATCCATGTCGTAGTACTTATATTCACCAAGACGACCACCGAAAATCACCTTTTCTTCTGCATCAGCTAATTTCTTATACTCACTATACAACAAACCATTCTTAATATCGTTTACCGGATAATACGGCTCATCACCAGGTTTCCATTCACTGCTATATTCACGGCTGATGATAGTCTTTGGCAAATCATCACCGTTCTCATCTTTACCGAACTCAAACCATTTATGTTCAATAATGCGTGTCCACGAAGTTTCACGATCGGTATAGTTCACTGCTGCATTACCTTGGAAATTTGGTTTATCCAAAGTCTCCGTTTCAAACCGGACAGAACGATATTCCAACGTACCCAGTTTGTAATCAAAGTAGGCATCAATAGGGCCAGTGTAAACCACTTTGTCTGCCAACGTATCTAATTCAGATTTATGTTCCAGGTAATCGATATTCAGCCGAACCTCAATTCCATCCAACAAGTTGGCAATCATCTTGGTATAACCACCAACGGGGATACCCTGATACAATGCGTTAAAGTAGTTATTATCAAAGGTCAAGCGCACTGGCAGACGTTTTATAATGAAAGAAGGAAGGTCTTTGCAGTCACGTCCCCATTGCTTCTCAGTGTAGCCCTTAATAAGTTTCTCATAAATATCACGGCCTACAAGAGAGATTGCCTGTTCTTCAAGGTTCTGAGGCTCATCTGTGATTTCCTTGCGCTGCTCCTCAATCTTGGCGGCGGCTTCTTCTGGTGTCACGACACCCCACATTTTATTGAATGTATACATATTAAAAGGCAATGAGTAGAGTTCACCTTTGTAATTAGCAACGGGCGAATTAGTGAATCGATTAAACTCTGCAAACTGCGTAATATAGTTCCATACCTTTTTATTATTCGTATGAAAAATATGCGCACCATACTTATGGACATTAATGCCCTCGATATTCTCAGTGTAAATATTTCCTGCAATATTTGGACGTTTATCTACAACCAATACAGTCTTACCATGTGTTTTTGCTTCATGGGCAAAGATGGCACCATAAAGACCAGTGCCTACTACTAAATAATCGTACATATTTTTTTACTTCTTGGTATATTGTAATTGACCCATCTAACTGGTCATCTACAATATACTTCTCCTTTC
>ERZ772818.1833-NODE-1833-length-17622-cov-5.803837_pt1 | contig 17622 bp, 21 predicted proteins | sample MGYA00580837_ERZ772818 | MGnify/ENA primary metagenome ERZ772818 (study PRJEB29015, sample SAMEA2737671) | human gut metagenome | biome: human gut; feature: human-associated habitat; material: faeces | place: China | collected 2012 ...
TATGATTTAAATATAAAACTTCTCCCCGGTAGTTTTAATTTAAATTTCATATATAAAAATATAAAATAATAGGGAGGGTAATTATTACCATGAATAATACAACATATAGCCCAAAAAAGGCTGAAATAGAAAGCAAATGGTACATAATTGATGCAGCAAACAAACCATTAGGTAGAGTTGCAACAGAAGCTGCAAAATTATTAAGAGGAAAACACAAACCAACATTTACACCTAATATTGATACAGGTGATCACGTTATAGTATTAAACGTTAAAGATGTTATTTTAACAGGAAATAAAATGGATCAAAAAATTTATAGACATCACTCAGGATACATTGGTGGAATGAAAGAAACACCAGCAAGAGTAATGTTAGAAAAAAATCCAGAAAAAGCTATGACATTAGCTATTAAAGGAATGTTACCACACAACTCTTTAGGAAGAGCTCAACTTAAAAAATTAAGAGTTTATGCTGGATCAGAACATGAAAATCAAGCACAAAAACCAGAAGTATGGGAGGTAAAATAATATGGCTAAATCAAATAAAATAGTTTATATTGGAACAGGAAGAAGAAAATCTTCAATCGCCAGAGTTAGATTAGTTGAAGGTTCTGGAAAAATAACTATTAACGGTAAAGATATTGATGAATTTTTCGGATTAGAAACTTTAAAAGTTATAGTAAGACAACCACTTACAGTTACAAATACAACTGATAAATATGATGTTATTTGTTCAGTTCAAGGTGGAGGATTTACAGGTCAAGCTGGAGCAATCAGACATGGTATTGCAAGAGCATTAAATGAAGCTAATAGCGAATTTAGACCTGCTTTAAAAACAAACGGATTCTTAACAAGAGATCCTCGTATGAAAGAAAGAAAGAAATACGGTCTTAAGAAGGCTAGAAAGGCCCCTCAATTTTCAAAAAGATAGACCTTATATACAAAACTCGAAAGTATTTATACTTCCGAGTTTTTTTGTATAACAAAAAAACTCTGCCTGATAAATCAAGCAGAGCGACCACTAAATCAGATACTACTTCCCCTTAAAAGTCACGTGTTTAACTAACCAAAATAATATCTGATTTTTATATAACAAACCCCTTCTCCTGTTTTTGTCAAGTAGCCTAATGTTAGTTAAACCATATATATTATATCTCTTTCTAAAAATTATGTCAAGCTATTTTACAGATTTTTCCATAATTACAGTTACAGGTCCGTCATTTACTAATTTTACCTGCATATCAGCTCCAAATACCCCTGTTTCCACTCTTTCAACTTGTTTTCTACATTCATCTACAATATATTCATACAACTCATTTGCAAAATCAGGTTTTGCTGCCTCTGTAAAAGAAGGTCTATTACCACTAGAACAATCCGCATATAATGTAAATTGAGAAACCAAAAGTAATGAACCATTTACATCTTTTAATGATTTGTTCATTTTTCCATTTTCATCTTCAAATACTCGTAAATTAATTAATTTTTTTACTAAATAATCTGCTACTTCTTTTGTGTCAGTATGTGTTACTCCAATTAAGACCATAAATCCTTTATCTATTTTGCCAACTGTTTTTTCTTCTATATCAACTTGTGCGTTTTTTACTCTTTGAACTACAAATTTCATTTTTTATTACCTCTTCTCTACCATTTCTTTAAGAATTTATTTTTATTCATAGATTATATCAATAATACGAATTTTTTTCAATCAAATCTTCTCATTTAGTAATTTTCTATTCAATTAACTCCAATGCACTACTAGAATCAATTCCCTCAAAATTATAATAAGCACTTGGAATTTTACCAACAATCACATTCTCAATAAGCAAAACCTGATTAGAAATTTTTTCAGAAATAGTATTATAAGGAGTCAAAATACTAACCTCACAATCTACCTGTAAATACACTCGATGCAGAGTCTGATTAATCCCCTGTGCAGAAAACTCACTACGCAAGTCAGTCTCTACATTACCAATAGAAGATATTCTAATAGGAACTCCTGGACCTCTCCCAGAAATCAATTTTGAACCCGTAAAACTTCCAATTGCTATTTTTATATCTTCTTTCCCTCTATCATTAATAGAATTTTGAATCCTTACTGCAACATCTGATATTATCTCATTTATTGAAATTATATTAGATTTTATCATTGTAATATTTCCCTCATTGTCTTTCTCTACCGTAAATAGTTCATCATATGTATGGTCTTTCATAACATTTGTTGCTTCATTATTTGAAATTATTGTTGCAATTGATTTTGCTCTGTCTTTACACAAGGCATCAAATATTGGCAAAATTGCATCTAATACAATTTTAACCGTACTAAATGCAATTACCATTATTATAAAAATTCTTGCTATCTTTTGTTTTCTTTTTAAGTTTTTATCTCCTCCATTTGCAAAAAAGATTTTTGGAAGTCTTATTCTTGGTCTAGAATATATTTTACTATTCATAAACTTTCTCCGAAATTTTTTCAAATTTTGGTATATATAATTTTTGACCAGGATATATTTTATTTCTATCTTCAATACCATTTGTTCTAGCAATTCCATCAACAGTACTACCAAATTCCTTAGCAATGTTCCATAAAGTATCACCCTTTTTGACAACATAAATTACTAAACTATAATCCTGTTCTTCCCTTTCACCATCTTCTACTATACTATCTATCATATTCAAATTAGCAGTTCTATACATACTTGTATCAGCCTGAACATCAACATTGCAACTTATATCTCCACCATCTTGAATTATAAAATCTTGTGATTTTATTTCCATATTACAATCAGTATTTAATAGCTCTCCATTTTGAAGATTTTCAATTGTGTATTCAAATGGAATTTTAGCATCTTTTACATTAATTTGTTTTCTGGAATTTTCAAAAATAAATTTCATATTCAATTCTGCTTCATACATAATTTTTGTATTGATTTTGTTTTCATTTATTATAACTGGTGTTGTCTCTACATCAAGCAAATTTAAACCTTCTATATCATTCATATTTATTTTTTCTCTTATTTGCTTAACTCCTGTAATATTTTGCTTACTTGTCATTGTTGTAATTTGTTTTTTCTCAAAGTTCAAATTTTGAGTTGGGCTATACATATCTTGAATCAAATTGATTTGCTTTTCTTCATATGCACAACATGTTACTTCTATTTCGATTTCAACATATATTGAATGCTCATCTTGTGCATTTGGTTTTATAATTATATTTTTGATTTCATAATTTACATCACATATATTTTCTTCCGCTACATCTGGAATATCAATAAATCCAACAACAGGTATTTTATATGTAACAACATTTATCCTGTTATCTTCTGTTAAATACATTATTTTTATTTCCGCTTCTGCTTTTGTTAAAACCTTATTATAGCTGATTTTTATATCTTTATCTACTAAACATACCTGTGCCTGTAAAATCTCCGCCAAATTGTCCATATTATCAATTTGAATATTATCTTTTGCATAGATTTTTGTACTACCTGTTCCAACTAATGAATTTAGTTTCAAATCTTCTTTCAAAATTTGTACATCATCTTCATTTTGTACTTCATTTATTATTTCAACATTATCATTTGAATAAATTTTCAAGTTTACTTCTAGTGTTGCCTTAATACCAATTTTTCTACCATTTATAACTTTTGCCTCTATTGATTTTATCTTAACATCAGAAATTGCATTCATCCCTTCTTGACAATTTGGAACATTTAAGCTTTCCGAAAAATCAACACTTGTATTTAGCCCTCTTACTGTGTCATCTGCTCCATCTGGCATATACATTATGTATGCATTTACTGTTCCATCTAGTCTTACCTTTTCACTTTGCACTTCTTTTTTATATATTGACGCTATACCACTTGTACCAATTGTATTTAAAATGTCTGGTTTTGAATCTGGTACTATCATGTCTCCTTCTGCTAATATAATTTCTTTCCTTTCTGCTATTAATTTATTTATATTTAGATTTTCTCTTTGTGCTTCTATCATTTTTTACCTCCTTACAGTTTTTCTTTATAAATGTATATGAGGTTATTTTTATTTTATTCCTAATTTAATTATCTTTTGATGGAATTATTATTATATTTAATGTTGGATCATATTTGTATTTACTTATTATATCTTGTGAAAAACTTGCTAATTCATTAGGTATTACTATTGTTGTGTATTTTTGTTTTTTTAGTTCTTCTATTTTGTTGTCAATCTCTTCTGGTTCTTTTATTTCTTCTATGTTCATTCCTAATAACTTTGGAATTCGATAATCTTTTTCATATTTTATAAATGATATTTTCATTTTGTATCACTTCTTTCTTAAAAATAAAAACAGACATAAATAATATGTTCTTTTATTTATAGAATTATTTTGCTTTTTTTGGATTTTTTTTATTCAATTTTACATAATTTAAATTCTGTGTTATAATGTATTTGATAGTATTTTATGTGACTTTACGAAAGGAGCTTATATGAAAGATTTCTTTGAAGATTTTAGAACAGCACTAAATGAAATTGCAACAACTTTTTTATTTTTTATTCCAAATGCATATAAGAAAGAAAAAGAAATCGCAAAAAAAATTTCTAAAAAATAAGCTAAGAGCCATGTCGTTATTTTGACATGGTTCTTTTATTATCTAATATTATAAATATAAGTATTTCCATTTGACCCAATATCCAAAAATTTTCAAAAATACATTTGACAAATCAAAATTCCTATTATTATTAAAATACTAACCACGCTTAATAAATCTATATACTTTTTACTCCTTTTTTCTTTTTTAAACCTTCTCATATTTTTCCACCTTTTTTCTCTATATCTACAATATATCACAAAATTTTCATTTTATACACATATTTGTACACTTATTTTTGATTTTTTTTGGTTACAATAATTATGGTGATGAAAATGAAAAAATTAAAAATTGAAAAAGCAAAAAAAAGTAATGATACAGTAACTAGAACAATAAGAATAAGTGGAGAAACTTTTGATAAAATTAGTGACTTAGCTGAAAAAAATGAATTAAGCTTTAATAGTGTAGTAAATCAAATAATTGAATTTGGATTAAAAAATCTAGAAGAATCATAAAATTTATTGACTTTATTATTAATTCAAAGTATAATAATAATAGGAAATGGAGAAACCACAAACGTGGTTTGCCAGGTTTGTATGTAAAAAACACATTGCCCGGTCAAGACAGATGTGTTTTTTTATTGTTTATCTACTTTTGCTAATAATTATAACTAGTGCTATAATCAAGGCAAAAGCTATGATAGTTACTCCTATTAATGAATAGTATAAAATAAATATTGTTTTTATTAATAATTGCATTTCTATCATAAGCCTCACCTCCTTTATGGAGGCAAACCACATCTGTTTATTCTCATTTCCTATGCAAAACATTATAGTACATATTTACATATTTGTCTAGCGAACATACTAATTTTTTTTATTATTTATTACTGAAATTTTATATAAATATATCACAATAAATTTTCCATAATAAAAAACCTCTCTTTTTCAAAAATTCATGTTTTAAATATTCAAAACACGAACCAATGAATAAGAAAAGTTTATAGGTTTCTTTTTATTTCATTTATTGGTTTAGTAGCAGATTTTTCACATAATCTATATGTATTTTCAAACACTTTATAGCTTTAAAGCTATTTTTATCTCATCTTATAATCCGCTTCTCTCTAAATACTCACTCAAATCACGCACTCTTTAATTCCAAACGTAACTTATCAGCAATCATCGCAATAAACTCGCTATTTGTAGGCTTTCCTTTACTAGCTGAAATTGTATAACCAAAAATATTCTCAACGGTTTTTTGGTCACCCCTACCCCAAGCAACTTCAATTGCATGACGAATTGCACGTTCAACACGACTTGGCGTTGTATTAAACTTTATAGCTATTTTAGGATATAAACTTTTAGTTATTTGATTAATAACATCAATATCATTTACAACCATTATAATAGCTTCTCTCAAATATTGATATCCCTTTATATGAGCAGGAACACCAACTTCATGAATAATATTTGTTACAAGAGCCTCCAAATTTTCTTGATTTTTAGCACCATCAACAGGAATTTCAACATATTGAGTTTTTACCTCTTTTGTAATAAAATTATTAACATTTTGACTTGGTTTAAAGTTTTTCAATTCTTTTATCCTTTTTATAAGTAATTCAATATCAAAAGGTTTAACTACATAATATTCAGCACCTAATCCAACAGCCTTTTGAGTTATTTTATCTTGACCCACTGCTGAAAGCATTATGCACATTGGTTTTTTATCACATTTTATTATATTTAATTTTTCTAATACACCTATTCCATCTAAATGTGGCATAATTACATCTAATAATGCTACATCTGGCATTACATTTGCTATCATATCTAATGCTTCTTCCCCATCTTTTGCAATTCCAATTACCTCCATATCATCTTGCTCTTGAATATATCTAGCAAGTGTTTGAGCAAATTCTTGATTGTCATCTGCAATTAAGATTGTTGTTTTTTCTTTCATAATATCCTCCCATTATTTTATAATGTTTCTTCATTTGTTTTATGTTGATTGTTTTATCAATCAAGCTATTACCAGCAAATTAAAGAACTGTAAATTTTTTACAGTTCTTATTATAGTATGTATTTTTTTATTTTTCAATTACTTTTAACAAATATTTACAAAAGCTCTATTTTATTATACTTTTATCTATTAATTTTTTAGATAAAAACTTTAAATTTATCAAATTAACTTTTTTTGTATTAAAATCATCTATTAATCTTTCTTTATTACATTCTTCTAACTGAATTTTACAAATAATTTTCTCAGAATACTCATAATCTTTTATATAAATATCATTTTTTTTACAATAATATTTAAAAGTTTCCAAATTATTATAATCTAATTCCACTTCTGCCTCTAAGCCAATACATTCTTCTATTTTTTCTGCAAAGTTTATTGCCTCAAAAGTTGCATCAGAATAAGCTCTGACTAAACCACCTGTTCCAAGTAAGATTCCTCCAAAATATCTTGTTACAATAACCAAAACATTACACAAATTATTTTTTTGCAAAATATTTAGCATTGGACCCCCAGCAGTTCCAGATGGTTCACCATCATCACTTGATTTTTCTACTATTTGTTCATCTTCTATAACTCTATACGAAACACAATTATGTCTTGCATCATAGTATTTTTTCTTTATCTTTTTTATATATTCTTCTGCTTCTTTTTGACTTTCCACCTTTATCAAATTACATATAAATTTAGATTTTTTTACAATTATTTCTGTTTCTACATTTTTTTTAATTGAAATAAAATTATTCATTTTTTATTCCTTTCATTATTTATCTTACTGTCCAGCAGTATATCCAGTAGAATATGCAATTTGAAGATTAAACCCACCAGTATATGCGTCAACATCAATAATTTCACCTGCAAAATATAATCCTTCTACTAGTTTAGACTCCATTGTTTTGGGATTTATCTCTTTAATATTTATTCCACCACTAGTAATTATTGCTTCATCAATAGTTCTAAAACCTTTTATAACAACCTCGAAATTTTTTAATAAATTAACAAGTCTATGTCTCTCTTTTTTATTTATCTCATTAACCTTTTTTTCAGGATTTATTCCACTTTTTTCTATAATTACAGGAATTAATTTTTGTGGTAATAATTTATCCAAACTATTCTTAAATTGTTTATTTTTGAACTCATCAAAATCTCTTAATATTCTTTGATCTAATTTTTCCTCTGATAATGCAGGTTTAAAATCTATATTTAAAACTATCTTTTTATTTTTTAAAAATTCATCAATATTTTTATATCTAACAAGATGTGCTGAACTACTTAGAATTGTAGGACCAGATACACCAAAATGAGTAAATAGCATCTCCCCAAAATCATCATATATAACCTTATTATTTTCTTTATTTTTAAATTGAATATTTACATTTCTTAAAGATAAACCTTGTAATTCTTTACACATATTTTGTTCAAAGGCTTCTAATGGAACCAAAGAAGGTCTAATTTTAGTTACTGTATGTCCCAATTTCTTTGCTAATTCATATCCATCACCTGTTGAACCAGTTAATGGATAGCTATTTCCTCCTGTTGCCAATATAACTTTCTCTGCTTCAAAAGTTTTAGTATTTCCATATTGTTCATTATCTTTTAATTCATGTGCAATTACTTTTAAATTTCCATACTCATTTTTGGGAACAATCTCTGTAACCTGCATATTATATTCAACTTTTACATTCAACTCTTTTAATTTATTAGTAAAACATTTCAAAACATCCAAGGATTTATCGGTAATAGGAAAAATTCTATTTCCCCTTTCCTCTTTTACATCTAAGCCTTCTTTATTTAAAAAATCTATTATATCATTATTTGTATAATTTTTGAAAGCACTATATAAAAATTGACCATTACCTGGTATATTTTGTATAAATTCATTAATTGGCAAAGAAGACGTAATATTACATCTTCCCTTACCTGTAATTAACAATTTTCTTCCAAGTCTCTCTTTTTTCTCTAATAAAATGACATTATTTCCATTTTCAGCAGAGCTAATCGCTGACATCATTCCAGCAGGCCCTCCACCAATTACTACAACATTCATACTCTTCTCCAAAATCTTTTTTCACTTTTATGATTTTTTAGGGATTGGAGCCCATTCCTCCAATCCCGATTTTTAATTTTTCATTTTTTGAATTGCTTTTAATATTCCAAATTTTCCGTATTCATAAGTAAGTCCCCCTTGCATATATGCAATAAATGGCTCACGAATTGGTCCATCACAACTTAATTCAATAGTTGACCCTTCTGTAAAAGTACCAGCAGCCATTATTACTTTATCCTCATATCCTCCCATATCACTAGGAAATGGAATTACATTTGAATCAATTGGTGAACCCATTTGAATTCCTTGACAAAATTTCACTAGTTTTTCTTTACTTCCAAGTTTTATAGTTTGTACAATATCTGCTCTTATTTCGTCAAATTTTGGTTCTACATCATATCCTAATTTTTCTAATATTCTACTTGCAAATATTGCTGTTTTTACACTTGAACTAACCACTTGTGGTGCAAAAAATAGCCCTTTTAATAATTGAGTATTTTGTCCTAGTGATGGTCCTATTTCTTTTCCAATTCCTGGTGCTGTTAGTCTTTCTGCACATAATTCTATTAAATCTTTTCTACCAACTATATATGCTCCTGATGTTGCTATTCCTGCTCCTAAATTTTTCATTAATGAACCTACTGCAATGTCTGCTCCAATTTCTATTGGTTCTTTATCTTGAACAAATTCTCCATAACAGTTGTCTACCATTATTATTACATCTTTGTTTACTTCTCTGATTGCTTTTACTACTTTTTTTATTTTTTCAATTGTTAAGCTCTTCCTTGTTGAATATCCTCTTGATCTTTGAATTTCAACCAATTTTACATCTTGTTTTTTTAGTCTTTCTTGTATTGTTTTTATGTCAAAATCGTTTTCTATAAGTTCTATTTGTTCATATTTTATTCCAAATTCTTTTAATGAACTTTTGCTTTCTGTTTCATTACATCCTATTACTGTTTGAAGTGTGTCATATGGTTCTCCTGTTATACTTATCATTGTGTCATTTGGTCGTAATAATGCTGATAATGTTATTGCTAATGCATGTGTTCCTGATATGAATTGTGCTCTAACTAATGCATCTTCTGCTTTGAATACTTTTGCATATATTTCTTCTATTTTGTTTCTTCCTGCTTCATCTATTCCATATCCTGTTGATGAGTTTAGGTGCATTTCTTGTAAATTACATTCTTGGAATGCTGATAATACCTTCATGCTATTTTTTTCACATATTTCATTTATTGTTTTAAATTGATTTTCTATTTCTTGTTCAACTTCTTTTGATAATTTTTCTAAATTTTCTTCTATTCCTAATTTTTCTAACATTTTTCTACCTTCTTTTTTATTTTTTGTCTTCTATATTTTACTATATATTACCTTTTTTTACAATAGAAAGAGTTGAATTTTTATGTAAATTGTGTTATAATTTACATATTACAAAAAGTAATATAGCACATAGGAGGACAATATTATGGCACTTTTAACTTTTGACTTCACTCTTCGGAGTGAGTTCAACGAACTAGAATCCATATTCCAGATTCTAAACAAAATGGCTTATGAAGGACAAATTAGCACTGTTGACATCAAGGTTGAGAAAAAACAACCAATAGAAGAAACTTCTTTCTATTATGCTATTCTGATTGACATACACCGCTGCAAACCATCGATTGATTCGATTCAATTAGAATTCATTTTAGATGAAAAACCATCTGACGGATTCCTTTCCAATTTAGATAGATATTCTAAATTGAAAAGACAAAAAGAAACAAAACTAGCATTCAAATTTCAAACCGAAAAAAAGAATGTCAGTTTGACAGTATATGATTCTAATTGTTTAGAACCACCTGAGTCTTTTAACTTATCTGAGGAACTTATTTCTGTTCCAAAAAAAGATAAACGGTTATTAAACCTATCTTTTCAGTTAAGAAAGCCGTTTCAAGATTTACATAGCTTCATATCAATTATAAATAAATTGTATGAAACAAATTGTGAAAGTAGTTTTTTAACATTGAAACATTCAACAGACGGAAAATCAAACTATTTAAATTTAGTTTTAAAACCGAATAGTGATAATATTTTCTCGTTAACAGTTGGGCTTTTAGGAAATTCTGTTCCTGTTGAATATCCAATGGAACTTGCAAAATTCAACTATGCTTGTTCAAAGGTTAAAACCATCTGTCCAGTGTTGATTACTTCAACAATACTGGATGATACAGTTTACGGTCCAAATATCTGGATTGAATTGTTCGAATCCGAAGATGAAAGAACACAAGGAGAAATAAATAAGATGTTTCAATTCCTAAACAATATTTCCCCTCTATAACAACATATGGGCTTCCATATGTTACCAAAAGAAAAAAGACTGAAACTTTGTAATTCAAGTTTCAGCCTTTTTTCTATGCTTACTATTGTTGAGCATATGGTAATACAGCAATATGTCTAGCTCTTTTTACTGCTGTTGTAATATCTCTTTGATGTTTTGCACAACATCCTGTTGTTCTTCTTGGTAATATTTTACCTTTATCATTAACAAATTTCTTTAATTGGTCAGCATTTTTGTAATCTAACTCAAAGTTTTTATCACTACATAAAACGCAAACTTTTTTTCTTTGTTTTCTGAATTTAGGATTGTAATCTTCATCATAGTTTTTATTATTATTTCTTTTTTGTTTCTTATCTGCCATTTTGTTTTTCCCCCTCTCGTACTTAATTAAAATGGTAAATCATCTGCTGATGATGTTTCAAAATCTGAACCCATACTTCCTGGCATTGTGCTACCAAAAGTATTTTCAAATGATCCTGCTCCCATATCTCCTTCTCTTCTACTATCAGCGAAATATGCTTCTTCTGCAACAACTTCTGTTACATAGTGTTTAACACCTTGTTCATCATCCCATGTTCTTGTTTGTATTCTTCCGATTATACCAACTTGTTGACCTTTTTTAAAGTATTTACTACAAAACTCTCCTAATTTGCTCCAAGCTACTATGTTAATAAAATCTGCTTGTCTTTCTTCTCCTTGTCTTACAAATCTTCTATTTACAGCTAAGCTAAATGAAGCAACTAGTGTATTGTTTGTTTGTGTATATCTTACTTCTGGGTCTCTTGTAAGTCTTCCCATTAATATTACTTTGTTCATTTTATTTTCTTCCTTTCATTACTTTAATTTAAGGTCCCACTTTTTTTATTTTTTTGATTAGTCTTCTTTTCTTACAACGATGAATTTTATTACATCATCTGTAATTCTGTAAACTCTTTCAAGTTCTTTTATTGAATCTGGGTTTGCTTCAAAGTTAAATAACATATATGTACCTTCTTTGAATTTTTTGATTTCATAAGCTAATCTTTTTTTACCCATGTTTTCAACTGATTCAACTTTTCCATTTTCATTGATTAATCCTGTGAATTTTTCTTCTAAAGCTTTTAAACCTGCTTCATCAACATTTGGATTAACAATGATAACACTTTCGTATTTGTTCATTATTTTCACCTCCCTATGGATTTTGCAACCTAACTTTTCGTTAAGTAGAGATGCTTAAAAATAGCTATACTTTTTTAAGCATAGCTATTTTATCATATTTTTTTGGTATTTGCAACTGATTTGGAAAAATTTATGTTAAATATTTTTTCTTCTTTATTATCCATCTCATCATTCTTAAAATCCAACTTCTTTTGAAGTTCAATGATAGGAACAGGCAAAAGAGAAATAGCAACAGTAATAATCCACTGAGTCAAATTCAAAGGAACAACCTCAAAAACAGAAGCAAAAGCAGGAACCACCACAACAATAGCCTGGACAAAAATACCTAAAACAAGACTTTCCACTAAATACTTATTCTCAAAAAGTCCAGCCTCAAAAATAGATCTCTCATTTTTAACATTAAAACTATGAATTAACTCCAAAAATCCAATAGATAAAAATGCCATAGTTCTAGCAACTTCTAAACCATAATATTTATTACCAATACTGAATGCAACAAGTGTAAGAACACCAATCATAATTCCCTCAACAATAATCTTATTCCATAAACCATCTGCAAATATTCCCTTTTTACTGTCAACAGGTTTTCTTTGCATTATATCTTTCTCAGGCTTTTCAAGTCCCAAAGCAATTGCTGGTAAAGAATCTGTAACCAAATTAATCCATAACAATTGAATAGCAAGAAGTGGCGATTTTAGCCCTAGAACAAGCCCCATAAAAATTGTTACAATTTCTCCAATATTTGTTGCAATCAAAAAATGTATTGCTTTTTTAATATTATCATAAATATTTCTTCCTTGTTTTACAGCCTCAACTATTGTAACAAAATTATCATCTGTAAGTATAATATCTGCCGCATTTTTAGCAACATCTGTACCATTTTTTCCCATAGCAATTCCAATATCAGCATTTTTCAAAGCAGGGCTATCATTTACACCATCACCTGTCATTGCAACAACTGCTCCATTACGTTGCCAAGCCTTTACAATTCTAACTTTATGTTCCGGAGTAACCCTTGCAAAAACCGAATATTTTTTTATATTTTTTTCCAATTGATTTTGTGTCATTTTATCAAGTTCTTGACCTGTTATAGCTAAATCCCTCTGTTCTAATATTCCCAAATCTTTTGCTATTGCTTTTGCTGTCTCTAAATGGTCACCTGTAATCATAACCGTTTTTATTCCTGAATTTTTACATACTTGAACCGCTTCTTTTACACCTTTTCTTGGAGGATCAATCATTCCAATCAAACCAACAAATGTCAAATTATTTTCAATACTCTGTGAATCTATTTTGCTTGGCAATACATCTAAGTCTTTATATGCCACAGCAATTACCCTTAAAGCTTTTTGTGCCATCTGCCTATTATCACTTTGAATTTTTAGATTTTCCAAACTTCTAATTTTAATATTATATTGATTTGTCATTTCACTTATAGTATCAATTTGCTTTGTACACTTTTGTAATAACACATCTGGTGCACCTTTTGTTATAACTCTATACTTATTACCTATTTTATGAATAGTAGTCATCATTTTTCTATTAGAATCAAAAGGAATTTCATTAACTCTTGGCATAAAATTTTCTAATCTATTTTTTACACTCCCAATATTTATTCCTTCCTCTACAATAGCCTTTTCTGTTGGTTCTCCTGAAACTTTTGTAACATCATTTTCCACATTAACATCACAATCTGTGCATAATGTAGCCAATTCTATAATAAATTTTCTATTTTGACTTCTAACATCAACAACTTTCATTTTATTTTGTGTTAAAGTTCCTGTTTTATCAGAGCAAATAACACTACTACTTCCAAGAGTTTCAACAGCTGGCAATTTTCTAATTATACTATTCTTTTTTGCCATTTTTGTAACACCAATTGAAAGCATAATTGTAACAATTGCAGGTAGTCCTTCCGGAATTGCAGCAACTGCAAGTCCAACAGATGTCATAAACATCTCAACAGGCTCTATATGTTTTATTAATCCCATAACAAAAATTATTACACATATTGCTAGACACGCTAACCCTAATATTTTACCAACTTCCCCTAACTTTTTCTGTAATGGTGTTTGCGGTGCCTCATCTTCTATGATCATATTAGCAATTTGTCCTACTTTTGTATTCATTCCAATGTCTGTAACAACCGCTTTTCCATGTCCATTTACTATTATACTAGCCATAAATGCCATATTTTTCATGTCTCCCAAAGGTGCATTTTTGCTACATAAAACATCAGCATCTTTTTCAGCCCCTTGTGTTTCTCCTGTTAATGATGATTCTTCTATTTTCAAATTATAACTTTCTAAAATTCTACAATCAGCAGGTACAAAATTTCCTGCATCTAAAATTATGATGTCTCCTTTTACAAGTTCTTCTGCATTTATTTCTACTGTTTTTCCACTTCTTATTGTTTTTGCAAGTTGAGGAGTCATTTGTTTTAAGGCTTCTATTGATTTTTCTGCTTTTGCCTCTTGAATTACTCCCATTAGTGCATTAAATACTACTATTACTATGATTATTATTGAATCTACATAGTCATTTTCTCCTTGCATTTTAGATACAACTGCTGATATTATTGATGCTATTATTAGTATGATTATCATAAAATCATTAAATTGTTTTATAAATTTTACTATAAAGCTTTCTTTCTTTTTTTCTTCTAACTTATTTTTTCCGTATTTTTCTTTTCTTTCTTTCACCTCTTTCTCTGTTAGTCCTTGTTTTTCATCTGTGTCTAATTGCCTTAACACTTCTTCTTTTCTTAGTGTTTGCCACATAATATTCACTCCTTTTTCTTATGAATTGTAACTTTTTATAATTTATTAAAATATATGTAGCTTGTACTTTTTTATTCCAAAGTAACATCAAAAATTTTTTGTCATATTATGTTGTAAGAGGTGTTATTATGATAAATTCATTACTTTTAGCAATATCCAGTAGTATTGATTCACTTGGAATAGGTATTACATATGGAATAAAAAATACAAAAATATCCAAAATAGGAAAAATAATTTTATTTACAATATCACTCATGACTACCTATATATCAATATTTTTTGGAAATATCATTCAATATATATTTCCAAAAGCATTTACTAATTTCATAGGTTGCTTAATATTAATTTGTATGGGAATATATATATGTTATCAAGCATTAAAAAAAGAGAAAGATTCACAAAATATATTCAATAGTCCAATATCTTCTGATTTAAATCATTCAAAAATTATTGAACCAAAAGAGGCTACATTTCTAGCAATTGCACTTTCTTTGGATAGTTTTTGTATTGGTATTTGTGGAGCAATAACTGATATAAATTTAACTTTATTTCCTTTTTTAGTAAGTATTTTACAACTAGCTTTTCTTAGTTTTGGAGCTTATTTAGGAATTCACATTAGAAATTTTTGCAAATTACCACAAAATGTATGGTCTGTTTTATCTGGAATATTATTAATTTTTATAGGACTTTTTAAATTTGTTGCATTTTGAATTAATTTGTAGTATAATGCTTGCATTAAACAACAGGAGGTAACACTTTATGAGCAACAAATCTTTGACAATAACTGATGAAAATGGTGTATATTTCACCATCACTGGTACAGAAGGCGCAATTATGTCTTTCTTAGAATGGGTCAATACGTATCATCGAGGAGATTACAATGATTCACAGAAATCTATTTTATGCAAAAATTCAAATGATGTAAAAGCATGCCATTTGCGGGCTATACGATCTAACCTGTGTATATCTCAGTTTGCAAAGAAAAATTGCTAATGCTTAATATTTTATTAAGTATATTGTGTCAAAAAACCGGAATCACTTGATTCCGGTTTTTATTTTATATTCAATAAATTTATTTTTTATTCTATTGTTTCAATTTCATAGACAACAACTTAGAAATACCACTCTCCTCCATAGTAACACCATAAACAGAATCAGCAGCCTCCATAGTACCCTTTCTATGAGTAATAACTAAGAATTGAGTATGTTCAGTAAACTTCTTCAAATAATCAGCATATCTAAACACATTTACATCATCAAGTGCTGCTTCAATTTCATCCAATACGCAGAATGGTGCTGGATTTATTTTTAAGATTGCAAATAATAATGCAATTGCTGTAAATGCCTTTTCTCCACCTGAAAGAAGCATCATATTTTGCAATTTTTTTCCTGGTGGTTGTACAGTAATTTCAATTCCGCACTCTAAAATATTTTCTTCATCTTCTAGTGTAAGTTCTGCTTTTCCTCCACCAAATAACTCTGCAAATACTTCGCCAAAGTTTTTATTTATGACCTTAAATTTTTCTTTGAATTGTTCTTTCATAATTTGAGTCATATCTGAAATTACTTTTCTTAATTTACTCATTGTATTTTCTAAATCTAAACGTTGTTCACTCATAAAATCATATCTATCTTTTAAATTTTTATATTCCTCTATTGCATTTATATTAACACTTCCAAGTTCTCTAATCTCGGTTCTTAAATTATTTACTCTTTTTTGTGTTAAAGCAACATTTTCAGGCTTTTGATATTGTTCTGCATTATTTGGTGTAAGTTCATATTCTTCCCACATTTTGTTAATAACGCCATTAATATCTTCATCGATTTTTGTTTTTTTAACATCTAATTTTACAAGTTGACCTTTCAAGTCTTCAATTACTTTAAATTTAACAGTAATCTCATCTTCTTGTTTAGAAAGTTTTTCACTCTTTTGAGCTCTTTCCTTTTTCAATTCTTCAATTTTTGAACTACTACTATTAACACTTTCTTTAACTTCCTCTATTTTTTGAAGGGTGTCTTGTATTGATTTTTCAAGTTCTTCATTGTCTTTTTTAATTTGTTCAATTTGTGCATTTTTATTTTCAATACTTGTATGTGCATTTTCTAACTCTTGATTAATTCTTTCTTGAATTTCCTGTATTGAAGCTTCACTCTCATCAAAAGATGATACAGAAATTTTCAAATTTGTAATATCAAAATTCAAATCATCAATATATTTTTGGTCATCTTTATTAAGTTCTGCAAATCCATTAATAATTTTAGAAAGTTCTTCATTTTGTTCAATAATCTTATTTATTTCAACTTGTAAATCACCTTTTGTTGAAACAGCTTTCTCTTTTTGTTTTTCAAGATTTGCCTGCTCTTCTTTTAGCCTATTTAAACGTTTTTCAAGTTTCTCAATATTTTCATTTATCGAAATAACTTTTTGCTTTTCAGTTGCATAAGTAATATCTATTTCTTGTAATTCTTTTTCAAGATTTGCAGATAACTCTAAAACACCTTCAATTGATTCTTCATATTCCTGTTTTTCGTCTTCTAATTTTTTGATTTTGACTTTTAGTTCATTTACTTCTTTTTCTAATTTTTCAATTTCTTTGCTTCTACCCAAAATATTAACAGTCTTTTTAGCAACAGAACCGCCAGTAATTGCACCAGATGGATTAATTAAATCACCTTCTGTTGAATTCAACATCTTTACTTAATAATCTATGTGTTCCAACCACAATGTCTACAT
>ERZ772818.1835-NODE-1835-length-17616-cov-3.500769_pt1 | contig 17616 bp, 9 predicted proteins | sample MGYA00580837_ERZ772818 | MGnify/ENA primary metagenome ERZ772818 (study PRJEB29015, sample SAMEA2737671) | human gut metagenome | biome: human gut; feature: human-associated habitat; material: faeces | place: China | collected 2012 ...
ATCGTGAATGTACAAGACACTGCCATCGTCCGAACGGGTCTGGGAAGTATAGACCCCATCTTCGGGAACATTTATCAATCCAGAAAAGATATAACCGAAATGATCCTCCTGCTTAGCACCCTTAATAGAAGGTTCGGGCATGACACCAGACTCCAGCAACGGTGACTTTTCTACATCAGCCACTTTCTGGTAAGTGCCTTCAAAGTACTTATAAGATGTACCATTCTGAGTAGGATTTACAGAAAGAGCAGCCTTTAATTCAGCTTTCGTTGCCGATATGGATAATGTTCTGCTTGAGCGGAGACCTTCCTTGAATCCTTTGGCTTTTATTAAAGTGGTCTTGTCCAGTTCAAAAGGCTGCTCGTACAATGCCGACTGCTCTGTGGGCTCGCTGCCATCCAATGTATATCTGATTTCGGCATCCTTGGTTGTTGTGGCCAATGCAACCGTTACCTTATCCATAAACAAGTTCAAATCCTTATCCACATAGGGAATGGAAACGACTTCATCTTTAGTATAGGAATAAGGGGATGCTTCAGAGGAAACACCTCTCTCCATATTCGGCTTATCGGACAAAGTAAAACGAAGTTCTCCACCTTCCATCAACTGTGCATAAGTAATAAAATTTACATCTATCGGTTGTCCGTTCAATTCTACTTTTGTGATATAGACATTCTTCTTCGGATTGTTGGCAAGGATGGTCAAAGTCTTTCTATTTGCCAGGTTGACAACCGCTTTCTCAAATAGAGGAGTAGTCAGTGCAAATTCATTGCTTCCCGGACAAACTGAATAAATACCCAAGCTGGATAATATATACCAACCGGACATCTGTCCACAATCTTCATTACCAATGATTCCTTCAGGCGTAGGAGCGTACATTTCATGGAGCAGACGGCGTGTCATTTCCTGCGTCTTCCAAGGCTGTCCGACGTAATCGTACAGATAGGCGATATGATGGCTCGGCTCATTGCCATGAACATATTGACCTATCAGTCCGGTAATATCCACTAAATCGCCATGTACATCCGACTCTACTGTAAAGATAGAATCGAGTGCGGTAATAAACTCTTTCTTACCACCAAACAGTTGTGCCATACCGCTTACATCGTGAGGTACAAAGAAGCGATACTGCCAGGCTGTGGCTTCCGTATAGGCACGACCTACCTCAATAGGATTGAAGGGAGTTTCCCAGTTCCCATCCATCCGCTTGGGGCGGAAGAATTTTGTATTACCATCAAAAACATTGATATAGTTCTGGGAACGTTGAATATACTTTTGATAAATATCATCCTTACCCATTTCCTGAGCCATACGTGCAATACACCAGTCATCATAGGCAAACTCCAGCAAACAAGAGATGGACTCTTTCTTTATATTAGAAGGAATAAAGCCATTCTGAATATAGTAATCGGCTCCCTTTTTGTTCTTTTCAGAAGAAACTACCATAGCTTCCAACGCTTTTTCCGCGTCAAATCCTCTAATACCCTTCATATAAGCATCTGCTATAACGGACACTGCATGATAACCAATCATAGTTCCCGTCTCTCCGGCAGAAAGCGGCCAGATAGGAAGTTCACCCGAAGATTCGTAAATGTCCAGAAAGGAATTTATCATATTATTGACCAAAGTTGTATCAATCAAAGTCATCAACGGATTCCATGCACGGAAAGTATCCCAAAGCGAAAATGTAGAATATTGCACTTTACCTTTTGGCAGTTGCCCAACCTCCATATTATGACGGCGGTACTCACCATTGACATCACTCACGACATTGGGTACAACCATAGAATGATACATGGCTGTATAGAAATTCTTCAAGTCGTCCGTATTGCCGCCTTCTACCGTAATAGCAGAGAGAGCTTGTTCCCAAGCGGAACGGGCAGCACTACGCACGGCATCAAAATCGAAACCTATCACCTCGGTTTCCAAATTCTCACGTGCATTCTTTTCACTGACAATGGATAATCCAACTTTGGCTATAACCGGCTCTCCATTACTATTATCGAAGGACAAGCAAGCCTGCAAATCGGTACCGATCAACTTAACTCCTGCAGAAACCATCTTTTTATTCTGTATAAAGTCTATGGCCTGAAAAGGTTTCGAGAACTGGGCTACAAAATAAACGTACTGATTGTCCGTCCATCCCCTGGTTCTGCGCATACCTGTTATTTCGTTGGCGGCAGTCTGTTCAAGTTCAGCCTCATAAATATATTCGTTATCAAGCAAATGAGTCAAATCTATAATAATAGATGCTTCTTTGCCGGAAGAAAACGTATAGCGGTGCATACCGGCGTGTGCCGTTACCGTCAATTCAGCTTTTATTCCTTCTTCTTTCAGAACAACCGAATAATATCCGGCAGAAGCATCTTCGTCTTTATGGGAAAAAGCCGCTGGCTGGTAAATGCTTTCCGTAGTCAAATCCGGTTTCAGCGTAGTAGGACGAAACAGTATATCCCCAAGATCAATGCATCCGGTCCCACTTAAATGTGTGTGTGAAAAACCTTTTAGAGTCGTATCATTATAATGATACCCCGAACAAGCATCCCAGTTTCCGGCACGCGTGTCAGGACTTAGCTGCACTGCCCCAAAAGGCACTGTTGCTCCCGGATAGGTATGTCCGTGGAAACCGGTACCGATAAAAGGGTCTACATAGTCTACGGGAGATTGTTCACCGGACGTACAAGAGCAGCAAGCCAAGAACGCAGCAGCTGCGCATATAAGAGTTTTTAATTTCATCAGACTGTATATTTGAAGAGCGCTGCAGACTGTCGGGAATGCCGTCTCTCCGTATATTAAAATGATTTTATGAATAGCCTTTGCAAATGAAAGAAAAAGAAGAAATATCTGCAAGGATCAATACCCGAAAATACCAACCCCTGCAGATTAGACCAATGGCAATGAGGTCTTTTTTTATATTTTATCTCTTTCAGAGAAAATATCAATCATAATGAGGATTCTGTTTTAACTTACCATCAGATTTGGTAATCTGAACCGAAGGATAAGGGAATACGATCATGTAATCCTGATAAGCAATCTTATCCGTATAATCCTCATACTCACCTACAACGAATGTGGAAGCAGGGTCCTGGCGGTTGGCATAATGACGTACGCGCGGACGGGCATTCAATTCGGCAGCAGCCAAAGCCTTTATTTCAGTATTGCCTGAGCGATACCAGCGTTTCAAATCATATAAATGGTCTGTAAACTCAAATGCCAATTCACAACGGCGTTCATGATATAGGTCAGCCATAGTAGCAGTGCCCGTCAATAATGCAACATTGGCACGTTTACGAATGCGATTCAAATCAGCCGTAGCCAAGTCCGCTTTATTAGTCATCAAATAAGCTTCCGCACGGAAAAGTAACATTTCTGCAAAACGGATAACCGGGAAATTAATACGTACTGTCGGCCAGTCTCCGTTTGTATTGATATACCCCTTATTGGCTGCATCTTCATACTTAAAGGGATCCATGTATTTATTAATCATAAAACCGGATTCAATATCCGAGCTTGAATAAAAAGCACGGGATTCACCCAAGAATTGAAATTCCTGACCATACTCTAAAACCGTACGAACCAAACGGTCATTACCAGCTCCGTCTTTCAACATCTCTTCGTAAATATCATAAGACGGCTTGTTCTGTCCCCAGCCATTATATTGTCCCCAGCCTTTGTTCTCAAGGACAACTCCCGGAAACTCCGAACCGCCACCTTGAGAGCCACCATTTCCAGGAATAGTCCAAATATACTCTTTATTCCACCATTTAGAGAAATCAGAAGAGAACAACTCTTCATAAGTACCGGCTAAATCACGTCCGTAAGCAGTTTCCAGTTCATTGACCATACTGATTACATTTCCCCATTGTGTAGCATCCCAAGTTGCCCAATAAGCATAAACTTTAGCTTTAAAAGCTACTGCAGCCGCATCGTGCGCGCGTCCTCTATCATTATCTCCATACTCTTCAAAACGGGGCAAATACTCTATTGCCTTGTCCATATCCGAGATAATCAATTTATAATTATCGATGACCGAAGCTTGCTGAGGAGGAATAGAATTGTCATAGCCACCTTCAAAATCTTCATAACGGACAAAAGGTACCCCTTGTGTATCAAGACCGTAACGATAAGCAATCAAGAAATGAGCCCATCCACGAGTGAAGTAAGCTTCACCGAGACTTCTCTTTTCAATATCACTCAAAGTGGTGCTTTTCCCTTTCTTAAGCAACTCTTGTATTACCCAGTTGGAACGTGCCATCACTTTGTACATAGTATCAAAAATAGTACGCAAAGGGGATTCGTCTCCTGTATATTTCAATGTAGCAAGTGTTGGAAAATCACGGGTCTTTCCCCACACAACGTCGCACGCGGCACCTTGTTCCCAAAACAGTTCGCGTCCATATACAGCTTCCTGATGAAATCTTTCATACAATGCATCTACAGCATCAATAGCCTGCAGGTCATTGGTAAAATAAGTCGTTGTAGTAGCATCTCCCTCTGGTTGCACATCAAGGAAGTCACTGCAAGAACTCATAAGCAATGTGGCAGACATCGCAAAAAATAATATATTTTTTTTCATAATCATTCTTCTCTATTAATTATTAGTAAGTCAATTTTACACCAACAGATAATACGCGAGATACCGGATATTTCAAAGCATCCCAGCCACCACATTCAGGATCCATGCCAGAATATCCAGTGATAGTAGCAAGATTTTCACCACTGAAGTACACAGACAAACGGCTGTTACGGTCATTCAAATGAGACCACTTGCGGAATACATCGCTTAAATCATAAGAAAGGGTTACATTCTTCAAACGCAGATAAGAAGCATTCTCCAAATACCAATCAGATGCAGTCGTAAAGTTTCCATTCGGGTCATTCTTTGACAAACGAGGAATATCAGAACCGGTATTTGTAGGACTCCAAGCATTCAATATCTCGCTGGAACGGTTAAAGTTTCCTTCTACATCACTCAACAGCATGTACTTTCCTACATATAAAGCTTTTGCTCCACCTACTCCCTGGAACATGGCACTGAAAGAAAGTTTTTTCCACGTCATTCCCAATGTAAAGGCAAAAGTCGTCTTCGGAGTCGCACTACCCATATACTGACGGTCTGCATCCGTAATTTTACCATCGCCATTATGATCCACAAACTTCAAGTCACCAGCCTTGGCATTCGGCTGAATACCTACCCACTCTTTTTCACCATTATCATTGGTCACATATGTTCCATGTTTAGCATTCCACTCGGCAACTTCTGCATCACTTTGGAACAAACCATCTGTCTTAATCAAGTAGAAGGAATTCAGAGGTTCCCCTTCCGTACTCTGCATCATATAAGGGATGCTACGGAACCTTTTATCATTAGGCCACAAACCCGGATTGCCATCCGCATCCTTCACACCTATATCTGATACCCAGTTCTTTAAATACGAGAAGTTACCCGATACGAAATAAGAAAGGTTTTTGTTAATCTTATCGCTCCAATTAGCTTGAATCTCAAAGCCACGGTTACGCACTTCACCTTGATTGATTAACATGGCATCGAGTCCCATAGTAGAAGGCCACCCCATTGATTGTGTCTGAATCAAATTGAAAGTACGTTTATCAAAATAGTCTAATGATACCGACAAACGGTTTTTAAACATCTCAACATCCAAGCCCAAGTCAGTCTGTTCTGAAGTTTCCCAGGTCAAATCAGGATTTAACGCAGAGCCGTTGTAAATCAAAGTATTCCAGATATTATTTGCCTCAGGACCATATTGTGCTTGTTCTGTCCACGAGCTTTTCTTCAACAAAGCAGACTTATAATTAAGCCCTATAGAGCTCAAATTACCTACACGCCCCCAAGAAGCACGCAATTTCAGCAAACTGATAAAATCACTCTTCTTAAAGAATTTTTCATTAGATATTTTCCATCCAAGGGTCACTGCAGGGAAATCACCATAGTTATTTTCCTTAGGCAAACGTCCAGCATAATCACGACGCCAAGATGCAGTAGCAAAATAACGGTCATTATAAGAATAAGCCAAACGGGCAATCAACGACACATTGGCATCAGGTCCAGTCAAATAGTCAGATGCTGTCACTGATCCTGCATATGCCATGTATTGTAAAAATTCCGATTCATCCGCAAAATCCTTACCCGTCACTTCCAGTCCACGCGTTTCAGAATGATCTGCCGTAGTCGAGAACAAGGCACCAACCGTATGTTCACCGAATGTCTTATCATAAGTCAGGGTATTTTCCGTCTTCCAAGCATCTCTACGGTAAGTAGTTTCTTGAAGATTATTCGACAAAGCCGGTTTACCTACTTCATCACGAATAGGATTGAACTTCTTGTAATGATTAGTCTTCATATTATAAGTAAAACGACTCGTAAACTTCAATCCAGGAAGTACATTAGCTATCTCCAAGCTGGTAGTGCTCCATATGTCACTTATCTTGTCATACAAATTCTCTGCTTCCAATAGACGTACCGGATTTACAGCATCCCCGTGGATATCAGAGAAATTCGAACCATATTTTTCAATATAGGCAGGATCTTCCGTAGTCACACCACCATAACTTCCGTCCAACGGATTATAGACAGTGGCACTTGCCGGCATGTAGATAGCCGAAAGGATAGGTCCTGTATAAGCATCGTTATCCGTAGCTTTGGAACGTTGGGTAGTGTTCTGCCATACAAAATCCTCACTGACGCTCACCCACTTGTTCAGCTGCATTTTACCATTATAACGTAATGTAAGATTCTTCTTGAAAGTATTAATCAAAACACCTTCATCATTATCGTAAGCAAAAGATATACGATTTGAAAAATTATCAGAACCTACATTCAACGCTACGTTATGACGTTGGTAGAAGGCAGTGCGGAAAATCTCATCCATCCAATCAGTACGAGTCGTACCTATCCATGGATTTTTGGTAACATCCCAACCGACTGGAAGCGAAAGTCCTGCATTTTGATGAGATATCTTACGCATCTCAATCTGCTGCTCCGCATTCAGTGGTTCTATCAAATTGGTAGCCTGACGAATACCAAAAGTGCCGTCATAAGTCAACGAAGGAGCACCTTGTTTCGCTTTTTTGGTAGTTACCAACACAACACCACCTGCACCAGACTGTGCGCCATAGATAGCAGCAGAAGCAGCATCCTTCAAAACAACGATACTTTCAATATCATTCATGGATGAGATAGGTGCACCGGGAACACCGTCCACAACCCAAAGTACATTGTCTCCATCTTGTGAGCCTTGACCACGAATCACAATGTTAGGAGAAGAAGTTGGGTCGCCACCATCGGCCGTAATGGTAACACCTGCCAGCTGTCCCTGCAGCATGCCTTCGGTAGAAGTTACCGGGCGAGCAGCCAATTCTTCAGTATTACTTACTACACCCACTGAAGCAGACAAGTCCTGCTTACGTGTATTCGCACCATACCCTAATACAACAACCTCATCCAGAAGTTCTGTATCCTCTTTAAGCACAATTACCATTTGTTTTTCTGCCACTGGTACTTCCTGAGTCACATAGCCGACAAAACTGATTACCAATACGCCGTTTTTATCGGCCGAAACATTAAAGTTTCCGTCAACGTCCGTAATCACTCCATTAGTCGTCCCCTTTACTAATACATTGGCACCAATCACAGGTTCGCCAGTCTGATCCTTTACTGTTCCTTTCACAGAAATCTGCTGTGCATAAGCACCTGCCGACAAGAACAGTCCCAACAATAGGGTCAGAATCGTTCGATAGATTCTAAGATTTACTTGTTTCATGCATTCAAAATTTAAAGTTTATAATATAGAAAATTATAATTCCGCCACAAAGGTCAGAAAGCAGAATTACATAGTTATTACAAAAGGAACAATTCTCTAACAGTCCTTATTTATGCGTAAAATAATATAACTGCAAAATATTTATTATTTTCAATCAAACCGTATAGGGATTATTACTCAAGAAGAGCGGCAGCACCCAATAAACTGGAATCCTTTTGATGCGAAGCCACCACACTCACATTATCCGATATAATCTTGTAGGGAAAACTTTGCATTGTTTGTTCCATAGCATTTTTAAAGAAAGGAAAAGCCGATACAATACCGCCTCCTAAAACAATAGCCTGGGGAGCATAGGCAAAAAGAATTGCCTTTATAAGATTACCCAAATGCCTCCCAAACTCTTTCCAAATCTCCAATGCAGCTTGTTCTCCTTGCTGGGCTTTTTCAGCTACTACCGCACCGGTAGTGCCATAACGTTTAAACAAGAAACTACTGCAATAGTGTTCAAAATCAGAGTCCAAATAAGGAAATGAGCCTATCTCACCGGCTCCCATATATTGCCCACCATACAAACGACGGCCAATGACAACGCCAGCTCCAATTCCGGTCCCGATAGTAACGCCTACCATGTTGGTATAAGATTTTCCTTCGCCGTATAGGCTCTCCCCCAAAGTGAAACAGTTGGAATCATTATTAATGGCAACTGCCACCTTGAATTCGTTCTCCAAAATCTCCTTCAAGTGTATTTCTTTCCAAGAAGATATATTTGCTACATTATATACAATTCCTTTCTCCGGATCAACAATTGAAGGGACACCGATACCGATACCATCTACCTGCTCATTCATCATATTCCGAATAAGCTGGGAAAGCTGGTTTAGCACAGTAGAAGCATCTTGCTGAGCTAAACATGGAACCGACACTTTATTCAAGCAGTTCCCTTTTTCCACTTGGGCTATTCGAATATTGGTTCCTCCTAAATCTATTGACAGTTTCATAGTATATAACATTAAGGTGTTCAACATGTGCAAAATTAAGAAAATGCTTTTTTTTCAGTATTCCCAATTGCGCATATAAATCTTCATTTTGCGCAAACATTACTGTCAATCAAATATTCCACCAAATCTTTTCCTCCAGGTTCACTGACAAAATCGATAAAAACAATACCGCAATTCCGGCTATTCTTTTGTTTTAAATAGTCAGCAATAGGCTTGTTTACCTTATCAGCAAAGACTTTAGGGGTTCCCAAGGGCAGCCCCGTCGCACTTACAAAAGTAATTCCCCACCGACGTGAGGAAACCGGCTCAGCAGACATCCCTTCAATATTACGGACACAAACCCCTACCTTCTTCCCGGCCTCCTCACCCGATTCATATTGATATTTATCTTCGAGCAAAGCCACTCCTTCCTTACCATCTTTATTGCGAAGAGTGAGCAGGCAAGTACTGTCATCCTCCCAACCTACACATGCTGCTCCAGGATAATTATCCATAGCATGATCCCTATGCAGGAAAAGAATCTTTCCACGGCAATCTTTCAGCGTCAGTTCAGGGCGAAAGTCCATCACGAAATAACTTTGATACTCAGGGCTGCTTAAAGAAACGGACAGCAGAGAAGCATAATCCCGCAATTCTCCCCCTTCCTTTTTCAAGGAAACAATCAAAGTCTCAGAAGGATATGTTTGCAGAAAGTGTATAAAAGCAGGTAAAACATCATCTTCCCAATATATATCCTGAAAGGCATGACTGTGAAACACCCCCAGTTTATTACCCTTCTTTTCCAAACGGATATCGAAAGCACGGATGCCTTGCCGTAATTGAGCAGGAATATCTGTTGCTTGTGTTTTCAACATATGCCCTCCTTTGATACTACCGCTATCGTGTGAACCAGGAATAGAAATCTTACATATAGGAAGCGTATCATGGAGAATCCTCATCCACTCAGGCCGCAGTGCAACCTCATCCCGCGCCTCCGCACAAGTATCCTGCAATCTGGAAGCTGTAGCACAAACCGGAGCATTCAATAGAAATATGGTCAAAGCTAATACAACAACTGTTCTTAATCCGTTTCTCTTCATAGTATATTGCTTTTAAGTTTACTGCATGCAAATGTAGAGGGTTCATTCTTTTCCCTCATCCTAAATTGCGTATTTAGTTCTTCATTTTGCGCAAACATCGAAAGCAACATATAGTAACATCTGAGCCAAACGTAATGTACCTTTTCATTACATAAATGTACCTAACGAAAAATGCCATACATTCTCCGTACTGCGTATCTCATCCCAGACGAAGCCCTCCCAAGAAAAGGATTTCAACTCCTCAGGACACTCCAGACGGTTCTTGACAATAAAACGCGTCATCTCTCCGCGACACATCTTGGCATAGATAACGACAGTCTTCGGCTGTCCGGCCTTCCAAACTTGAAACTCGGGCGTAATAACACGCACCTCTTGCTCCACCCGCTTCCAGTCGAACAAATCTTTCATTTCAGCACTTGCCAAATTAATGAGAACACCGCCACAGTTTTTAATTTCCTCTATGAAGTAATCCGTCAACAAAGGCTTCCAATAATCAAACATGGATATTCCACCTTTTTCGGGCAAACGGACATCTCCTTCCAAACGATAGGGTTTGATACCGTCCAGCGGGCGAAGCAACCCATAAAGAAAAGAAGTGATACGTAGATGTTCTTGCGCATAACGAAAATCCTCCGCTGAAAAATCTTTCGGAAGAATGCGTTTAAAAACAGCTCCCGTGTAGGCGCAAACGGCTGGCATCGAACGATTCTCCTCCGAACAGAAATCATGAAAACGCAAACGGTTCTCGGCAGCAATTTTGGTATTCACCCGAAGAAGCCTTTCCAATTCGGATACTGAATACTGCGACATTTCCAACGCATTCCGCACAGCCTCCGTTTCGAATTTCGGGACTGTGACTTCGGGCACGACAACAGAGCAGCGCGCTGCCATGGTCTTTGCACAAGAGATAAAAACAAGCATAGCGATATTTTTTAATGGATACAAAAATAAAGTTTTTTAGTGGAGAATACATATACTTATAAAGTTTTTCCGCAGAATTCACCTCCGTTTCAAGAGTTTTTCATACCTTTACACCTTGTTGGAGAAAAGTGCACGTATTGAACCCCTCTACTCCCCCAACATCTTGAGATAGAAAAAGAAAAAATAATATATAAAATGACTCACAAATGGAATTATCAACCCATTACACCCGAACAGGCAGAAGCAAGCCAACAACTGGCCCAAGAATTGGGAATTAGCCCAATATTGGGAAAATTGCTGGTGGAGCGGGGAATAACAACGGCAGCGGATGCCCGGAAGTTTTTCCGCCCCCAACTACCGGACTTATACGACCCATTCCTGATGAAGGATATGGATATAGCCGTAGAGCGCCTGAACAAGGCAATGGGAAAGAAAGAGCGCATTCTTGTTTATGGAGATTATGACGTAGACGGTACCACGGCTGTGGCATTGGTCTACAAGTTTATTCAACAGTTCTATTCGAACATCGACTACTATATCCCCGACCGTTACAATGAGGGGTATGGAGTTTCAATCCAAGGAGTAGACTATGCCGCAGAGAGTGGTGTAGGTTTGATTATTGTATTGGACTGCGGTATCAAAGCCGTCGAAGAAATCACATACGCCAAGGAGAAAGGCATTGATTTCATCATCTGCGACCATCATGTCCCCGATGATGTACTGCCCCCTGCTGTAGCCATTCTGAATGCCAAACGGGAAGACAACACCTATCCTTATGAACATCTGTCCGGATGCGGTGTAGGCTTTAAGTTCATGCAGGCATTTGCCCTCAACAACGGTATCGAGTTCCATCACCTTATCCCTTTACTGGACCTCTGCGCCGTCAGTATCGCATCGGATATTGTCCCCATTATGGGTGAAAACCGCATTCTCGCCTACCACGGTTTGAAGCAGTTGAACAGTAATCCCAGCGTAGGCCTGAAAGCAATCATTGATGTCTGCGGACTGACGGACAAGGACATCACCGTCAGTGACATTGTATTCAAAATAGGTCCCCGCATCAACGCCTCCGGACGTATCCAGAACGGGAAAGAAGCTGTTGACTTGCTTACTGAAAAAGATTTCTCTCTTGCCCTGGAGAAAGCCGGACAAATCAACCAATACAACGAGACACGCAAGGACTTGGACAAGACCATGACCGAGGAGGCCAACAAGATTGTAGCTGACCTGGACGGACTTGCCGACCGACGTTCCATCGTATTGTACAATGAAGACTGGCATAAAGGCGTCATCGGCATCGTAGCCTCCCGGCTGACGGAAATCTATTACCGGCCGGCAGTAGTACTGACACGTACGGATGACATGGCAACCGGATCTGCCCGTTCCGTCTCCGGATTCGATGTCTACAAAGCCATTGAATACTGCCGCGACCTTCTGGAAAACTTCGGAGGTCATACCTACGCCGCCGGTCTTTCCATGAAGGTGGAAAATGTACCGGCCTTTATCGAACGCTTCGAAGAGTTCGTATCACAAAATATCCTGCCGGAACAGACATGCGCCGTCATCGACATCAATGCCGAGATTGATTTCAGAGACATCACTCCGAAATTCTTCAGCGACTTGAAGAAATTCAATCCATTCGGACCGGACAATGCCAAACCCATTTTCTGTACGCACAATGTCTATGATTATGGTACCAGCAAAGTCGTAGGCCGCGACCAGGAACATATCAAGCTAGAACTGGTGGATAATAAATCGAACAATGTAATGAACGGCATCGCTTTCGGGCAAAGTTCCCACGTACGCTTCATCAAGACCAAACGTTCCTTCGACATCTGCTATTCCATTGAAGAGAATACCCATAAGAGGGGTGAAGTGCAGTTGCAGATTGAAGACATAAAGCCGAACTGAAAGCCTCTCCCCTAACCCCTCCCCCACAGGGAGGGGAATAAGAATAGTCTCCTTATATTAAGGAAATGATGAAAATTGGTTGATGCTATAAGATTAGTAATCACTACTATTAGCATAGAGAAGGAAAGAATATCAATTCAACGATAAGAAGTAGCAAGAAAGTTCAATAAGACCATGAGCAGCAGTAGTAACTTCAAAACTCCCCTCCCTATGGGGGAGGGATTGGGGGTGAGGCTTCTGAAGCAATACTGGGGATACGATACCTTCCGGGGAATCCAGGAAGATATCATCAACAGCATTACCGAGGGACGGGACACTTTGGGACTAATGCCCACGGGAGGAGGAAAATCCATCACTTTCCAAGTTCCGGCACTTGCTAAAGAAGGACTTTGCCTGGTCATCACTCCGTTGATTGCCCTCATGAAAGACCAGGTACAAAACCTGAAAAAGCGGGGAATCAAGGCGCTTGCCATCTACTCAGGCATGAGCAGGCAGGAAATCATCGTCACACTGGAGAACTGTATATTCGGCAATTTCAAGTTCCTCTATATCTCCCCCGAAAGGCTCGATACTGAAATCTTCCGCACCAAACTGCAGAAGATGAAAATCAGTATGATTACGGTAGACGAAAGCCACTGCATATCGCAATGGGGCTACGACTTCCGTCCTGCCTATCTGAAGATAGCCGAGATACGCACACTGCTACCCGGTGTACCCGTGCTGGCACTGACAGCCACTGCCACTCCGGAAGTAGTGAAAGATATCCAGGCCCGTCTGCATTTCCGTGAGGAAAATGTGTTCTGCATGAGTTTCGAGCGCAAAAATCTCGCCTATATCGTCCGTAAAACGGAAAACAAGACGGGAGAGCTGTTGCACATCCTGCGCCGTATGCCCGGAAGCGCCATCATCTATGTGCGCAACCGTCGCCGTACCAAGGAAATTACCGAACTGCTGCACAACGAAGACATCACCGCCGATTTCTACCATGCCGGACTGGATGACGCCACCAAAGACATCCGCCAACAACGCTGGCAAACAGGAGAAAGCCGTGTCATGGTCGCCACCAATGCATTCGGTATGGGTATCGACAAACCGGATGTACGGATTGTCATCCACATGGATCTGCCCGATTCCATAGAAGCCTACTTCCAGGAAGCAGGACGTGCCGGAAGGGACGGACAAAAAGCCTACGCGGTCGTCCTTTACGCCAAGTCGGATAAGGCAACACTGCACAAACGCATTCCCGGCACCTTTCCTGAAAAAGAGTATATAAAGGAAGTATATGAGCATCTTCAATACTATTACCAGATGGCAATGGGAGATGGACAAGGCTGTGTACGCGAGTTCAATATAGAAGACTTTTGCCGAAAGTTCAAGTACTTCCCCGTTCCCGTGGACAGTGCCTTGAAGATTCTGACACAAGCGGGATACTTGGAATATACAGACGAACAAGACAATGCATCCCGGCTACTGTTCACTATCCGTCGAGACGAACTTTATAAACTGAGAGAGCTCGGCGAAGATATGGACAAACTCATCCAAACCATTCTCCGCTCCTATACCGGGGTCTTCACAGACCATGCTTTCATCAATGAAGATTCACTGGCCATACGCACTGGACTCACACGCCGGCAAGTGTATGAACAGCTCATCCACCTAGCCAAGCTACGTATCGTCAGTTACATCCCCCGCAAAAAGACACCATATATAATATACACGCGAGAGAGGGTTGAAATGCGCCACCTGCAAATCTCTCCCGCCGTGTACGAGGAACGCAAAGAGCGGTATGAGAAACGCATAAGTGCCATGCTGGATTACGTGAGCAGCGATACCGTGTGCCGTAGTCGAATGCTGCTACACTACTTCGGAGAGAAGAACGAGCATAACTGCGGGCAGTGCGACACTTGCATCAATTTGAAGAACAAGAAACCTTCCGGCCACCTTTCGGAAAAGGAACTTTCTGAAAAGATTCTTCAAGCCCTATCTGATAAACGACAAACTCCAGCCACTTTGGCAGAACAGATAGCAGACGATAAAAACATGCTCATCGATGTGTTACATGGATTGTTGGACGAAGGCAAGGTAATTGCTGTCAACGGAATGCTTCAAATCAAAAAATAATTCATTACTTTTGCCGTTGGAAAAGAATGTCCTGCCGCTGAGAGGAACATCTCCTATCAGCCATGCCCCTCCTTTTCCTTTTTAATTTTTAATTCTTTAATTTTAATCACCTATGGGATTCTTTAAATCTTTTTTCTCCGGCAAGTCAGACAGTCCGGCAAATGAGAAACAAAAAAACGAACAGAAGAATTTTGAGATATTCAAGTATGACGGTATGCGCGCACAACGCATGGGCCGTACAGACTACGCCATCAAATGCTTCACTGAAGCCCTTGCCATTCAGGAAGACTTTGAGACCATGGGCTACCTTGCCCAAGTCTACACCCAGACCAGCGAACTGGACGAGGCGCACCACTTTTACAGGACCCGCAGAACTGGACGAGGCACACAAACTGCTGGAACGTATGACCGAAATAGAGCCGGAACATACCTCCACCTACCTCAGTCTAGCCAACGTATGCTACATGCAGGAAGACTATCCCGCCATGGCAGGAGCGGCAAAGAAAGCTATCGAAATAGAAGAAGGCAACGCCATGGCACACTACCTGCTAGGCAAAGCAGACAATGGGCAAGGGGACGGCATCATGTGCATCGCTCATCTTACGAAAGCCATCGTACTGAAAGATGATTTCATCGAAGCACGTCTGCTCCGTGCCGAAGCACTGGTCCAAATGCAGCAATACAAGGAAGCGATGGAAGACATAGACACCATTCTGGCACAAGACCCGGAAGACGAAAGTGCCATCTTGCTCCGCGGAAAGATAGAAGAAGCTACGGGAAACAAAGAAAAAGCAGAAAGCAGCTATCAGAAAGTGACGGAGTTGAATCCCTTCAACGAACAAGCCTTCCTCTACTTAGGACAGCTTTACATCACCCAAAACAAGCTGGCAGAAGCCATCGAGCTCTTTACGGAAGCCACAGAACTGAACCCTAATTTCGCAGAGGCCTATCATGAGCGCGGACGTGCCAAGTTGCTGAACGGCGACAAGGAAGGTTCTGCAGAAGACATGAAGAAAGGACTGGAACTCAATCCTAAAGAGATACAGAACTTTAACGGACAATATGGTAACCAACCGGGGGGAAGTACCGGTAATATCCTAGGATTATAACAAATTCAATTATTGCCGCCAATGAAACGAAATTTATTTCTATCAGTACTTTTTGTACTGATGTTCGCACCTGCCCATGCACAGCAAGTGAACATATTGTCCTATAACGTACATAATTGCATCGGTATGGACAAGGAGTACAATTACCGACGCATTGCCAATGTTATCAGTCAAACTTCTCCGGACATAGTCGCCCTGCAGGAACTTGACAGTGTTACGGTGCGCAACAAAGGAATCCATGCTCTCGGAGAACTAGAAAAACTGACCGGAATGCACGGGACTTATGCAGCAGCCATTCCTTTTCAGGGTGGAAGCTACGGCATCGGAATCCTCTCCAGAGAGATACCCATAAAATACAAAATCATTCCAATGCCCGGACGGGAAGAAAAACGTACCCTCATTATTGCAGAATTTAAAGATTATGTATTTTGTGCCACACACCAGTCCCTCACTCCAGAAGACCAGTTCCTTGCCGTACCATTGATAGAAAAAGCCTTGCAAAACGTCGATAAGCCCATCTTTATGGCAGGCGACATGAACTCTGCACCAGCAAGCGTTCCCCAGCTGGAATTGGCAAAACATTTTGCCACCCTCAATGACACAACCTCTTATACTTTCCCGGCAGACCGTCCCAACCGATGTATAGACTACATCTACGGCTATTCCAAGAATGGGTATCGGTTTGACGTACAATACCGGAAAGTCATAGAAGACACCATTTCATCCGACCATCGTCCGGTTCAAGTCATTGTACAAGTTAAAGGGAAATAAGTTAAATTGCTACTATCCCTAAAAAAAACATTGTTTTTTGTTTGTATATAAAAGAAAAGCATTACTTTTGTCACGTAATTCAAAAACAGAGAATACAAGTATGAAGTCATTTACTTATGCATATTACTTCTTTTTTTACTTTTACTTTAGCCAGAAAGTAGAGCGGGAGTTTGTATGTATCAAGTGACAGTGATGCTTAAGGACTGAATAGAGAAACAAGTAAATATACAGAATCCCGCTCCATCGTATGGAAGCGGGATTTTTTTTATAGCATAACCAAGAAAATAAAAATAATGAAAAAGGTAGCCATTCAAGGAACATTAGGCTCGTATCACGACATCGCCGCACACAAGTACTTCGAAGGAGAAGAAATAGAGTTAATCTGTTGCGCCAACTTTGAAGACGTGTTCGGTGCCATCAAAAAAGACAGTCAGACCATAGGAATGCTGGCGATAGAAAACACCATTGCAGGTAGTTTGCTGCATAACAATGAGCTATTACGCCAAAGTGGCGCACAGATTGTCGGCGAGTACAAGCTGCGTATTTCCCATAGTTTTGTCTGCCTGCCCGATGAAGACTGGGATGATATTACCGAAGTCAACTCCCACCCTATCGCCCTGATGCAATGCCGTGATTTTCTGAATCAGCATCCGCAACTCAAAGTAGTGGAAGGAGAAGATACGGCACGCAGCGCGGAAATCATCAAGAAAGAAAACCTGAAAGGGCATGCAGCCATTTGCTCGAAAACGGCGGCAGAACGCTACGGAATGAAAGTGCTCCAAGAAGGCATCGAAACCAACAAGCACAACTTCACCCGTTTTCTGGTAGTTGCCGATCCGTGGCAAGTGGACGAACTCCGCCAGCATCACGCAAAGGCGACCAACAAGGCAAGCATGGTATTCACATTGCCACACACAGAAGGAAG
>ERZ772818.1837-NODE-1837-length-17602-cov-43.620106_pt1 | contig 17602 bp, 15 predicted proteins | sample MGYA00580837_ERZ772818 | MGnify/ENA primary metagenome ERZ772818 (study PRJEB29015, sample SAMEA2737671) | human gut metagenome | biome: human gut; feature: human-associated habitat; material: faeces | place: China | collected 2012 ...
GACAATAGTTGGGCTTGCCCCTGCGAAGATAGCTAGCTGCCGGGTCCTTTTTTTTTTGCCTTTTTTTATATTTTATTGTACAATAATGCGTTGTATGGAGAGTAAAAAAATATGAACAAAATTGGATTTAATAATCAAAAATATTTAGAAATGCAATCTAAGCATATTATGGAGCGTATTGCTCAATTCGGAGATAAATTATATTTGGAATTTGGGGGTAAATTATTTGATGATTATCACGCATCTCGTGTTTTACCTGGGTTTTCACCAGATTCAAAACTACAGATGTTGATGCAGTTAAAGGATGATGCAGAAATTGTCATTGTTATTAACGCAAATGATATCGAACAAAATAAAACGCGTTCAGATCTTCAAATTACATATCAAGAAGATGTTTTACGTTTGATCAATGAATTTACTAAGCGTGGATTATATGTTGGTAGTGTTGTTGTTACACAATACAATCGTCAAAAAGCGGTTGATTTGTTTAAGGCTCGTTTAAAACGTAGAAAAATTGATGTGTATTTCCATTATTATATTGAAGGATATCCTACAGATACGAAAAAAATTATTTCTGATTCTGGATTTGGAAAAAATGATTATGTTAAAACGACTCGTCCATTAGTTGTTGTAACAGCTCCTGGTCCTGGTAGTGGAAAAATGGCTACATGTTTATCACAGTTGTATCACGAACATAAACATGGTATTAAAGCGGGATATGCAAAATATGAAACATTCCCAATTTGGAATCTTCCTTTGAATCATCCTGTAAATCTTGCTTATGAAGCAGCTACTGCAGATCTTGCGGATGTAAATATGATTGACCCATTTCATTTACAGGCTTACAATGAAGTTACAGTAAACTACAATCGTGACATTGAAATTTTCCCAGTATTAAAAAACATTTTTGAAGAAATTTATGGTTCAAGTCCTTATCAAAGTCCAACCGATATGGGTGTTAATATGGCAGGACTTTGTATAAGTGATGACGATGCTTGTTGTAATGCTAGTAATCAAGAAATTATTCGTCGTTATTTTGTAAGTAAGACTCGTTATGCACATGAACTTTGTTCGCATGAAGAAGTTCAAAAACAAGAAGTCGTAATGAATAAAGCTGGAATTACAGAACTAGATCGTCCGTGTGTTATGGCTGCACGTAAAAAAGAAGAAGAATCTCGTTCTTTTTCAGGTGCAATAGAATTAGATGATGGAACAATTATTACAGGTAAAACGACAAACTTAATGGGTGCATGTTCGTCTGTATTAATGAATGTATTAAAATATCTAGCGGGTATTGATAAAAATAAAGTGTTGATTTCTCCTGAAGCTATTGTGCCTATTCAAAATCTAAAAACAGAATATTTAGGTTCAGTCAACCCTAGATTACATTCAAATGAAATTTTAATCGCATTATCCGTTTCAGCTTTACATAGTGAAGATGCAAAGAAAGCATTAGCTATGTTACCTAAATTGAAAGGTATGCAAGCTCATGTGACTTGTGATGTTGCGGATGTAGATTTAAGCATTTATTCGAATTTAGGCATTATGCTTACTTATGATGCTAATAAAAAGTAGGAGGCTTTTATGACAAAATCAATCCCTAGCTCTGGAGCTGGAGCTGTTCGTATTATTTTAAAGAATAAGGATGCTTTTCATTTTGATTTAAGAGAAAAGAAAGAAGATAACGGAAAACAAAGTTATTTGTTTGATGTATATTATGAAAATGCCACAGGTACTTTAAATGTATTGATGGATAATGGGGAACCCGTTATTGCAGCATTGAATTTAAGTTTGGGTAAAGTTATTACTTTATCTAACGATACAAACTTAAAAAAATTATGTAAATATGTTATAGATCAGGTGAATGCTTAATGAAGATAAGATTACATGTTGTTGTAGATAAAGAAGATGATGCGATTGTTGAACTTGTTCAAAATGCATTGAATGAAATTTGTTCAAAAATGTCTTATTCTCCAAGTCGTTTACAACCAAGTTTAGCAGGTTGTATGGAATTCTATGCGACAAGTGAATTAGAAGAAAATGAAATTGATGATCTTTTATCTAAACTTAACAATGATTGGGATGGAGAAAAAGATGATTGTCAAGCTTATAGCTTTAATACGACAATGTTTCATCCAAATGTCTACTACTTACAATTCCAATCTTTCTAGGATATTTTATGATTGATTACACAGAAGGTTCAAATAAACAATATCATACTCAATTATCTGTAAATGATGTTGGTGATTATGTCATTTTGACGGGTGATCCAAAAAGAGTAAAAGATATTGCATCGTATTTAGAAGATTCTTATTTTGTTGCGGATAACCGTGAATATGTTACATATTCAGGATATATGAATGGGATATTATGCAGTGTTGTTTCAACTGGTATTGGTGGAGCTAGTACTGCAATCGCAATTGAAGAACTTGTACGACTTGGATGTCATACATTTTTACGGGTAGGTACTTGTGGTGGTATACGACTTGATGTTCAAGGTGGCGATATCGTGATTGCGAGTGGTGCTATTCGCCAAGAAGGTACAACTCGTGAATATGCACCCATCGAATTTCCAGCTGTTCCAAGTTTTGATGTATTAAGTGCACAAGTTGAAAGTGCAAAAAAACTTTGTCTTCCTTATCATGTTGGGGTTGTTCAAAGTAAGGATTCTTTCTTTGGTCAGCATGCGCCTGAAACGATGCCAGTTTATCAAGAGTTGCAAAACAAATGGAATGCCTATTGTAAGCTAGATTGTTTAGCATCTGAAATGGAATCGAGTACTGTGTTTATTGTTAGTCAAACGCGTCATGTTCGTAGTGGAGCTATGTTTTTGTGCTTGGCAAACCAGGAAAGAGAAAAAGCAGGATTATCAAACATTCAAAATCATGATCTAAAACCATTGATGGAATGTGCCGTATCAACGTTAAAAAATTTAATAGAAAAAGACGAGGCTGAGAATCACTAGGATCTCAGCCTTTTTAATACATTTGGAATGTTGTTGATAATATCTTCTGGCATGAAACTTGCTAAGTCTATATCGAGTTTAGCACTTTGCGAATGAATGTAGGTAGCACATAGAGCCGCTTGCATTGGATCTTTGCATTGACCTAACATTGCCACAACTATACCGCACAATATATCTCCGCTGCCACCTTTGGCAAGGCCAGCGTTTTGTGCATCTAAAACATATACATTGCCTTGATGGGCAATATAGGTTTGACTTGATTTTAAAATGAGTACGCAATTTTTGTATTCTTTAGAAAAGTCACGTGCAATTTCAAATGGGTTTGATAAGATTGTTGTTATGTTGATACCCGTTAAATCCGACATCTCTTTAATGTGCGGAGTTAAGATTGTTGTTTCGTTTCGTTTTAACAAATCCATATTTTTTTGCGCAGCCCATAAGGCATCCGCATCAAGAACAACTTTTTTATCACTCTTTAATACTTGTTCCACTAAAGATATTGTAACATTATTTTTTTGCATACCATTGCCGATTGAAAGTATGGAATAGTTATTCATATTTTGTTTCAAAACTTCGATGGCTTTCGAACTAAAGGTTCCATTACGATCACTACATTGTAGAAGCATATAAAAATCAGATTTGATCGCAAGAATATTCGAAATACATTCTGGAACCATTAATGTGAGTGTTCCAATACCACTTTTATAAGCACTCAAGCTTGCCATATGTATGGCTCCATGCATGTTTTGGCTTCCTCCAATCATCAAGGCTTTGCCAAAAGTTGACTTATGAGCCGTTAATGGACGATCTGGGATATGGATATCCTCTTTGTTTAAGACTTTTATTATGTCCATGCATTTTTGATGTAGAATTTGAGGAATGCCAATATCTACAAGATATAATTTTCCACAATGACTTTTACCATCGTTTAACCATTGTCCTTGTTTATAGCAATCTAAACTGATTGTGTAATCTGCATGAATAGCACAACCTAGAATATTGCCCATCGTGGCATCAATGCCACTAGGCATATCAATACTGATGATAGTTGAATGTGTTGCGTTTACATTTTGAATCATCGCTTTATAAAAACCTGTGATGTCTCTTGATAATCCGTTGCCAAAGATGCAGTCAATATAAACTTCGTATGTTTCATTTGGTAGGTTATAGTCAAATTCAATATTGAGATTTTGAATCATTTGAAATTGAATTTTTTCTTCCTCAGACATATTTTTGACTTCTGGAACAACTACAAATAATTTTGAATATTTAGTTTGCAAAAGTCTTGCGATAGCTAATCCATCCGCACCATTGTTTCCAGGTCCACAAAGAATACAAATTGATTTATCAATAGTTATGTGTTTTTCAATGATTTTAGTCGATTCTATAGCTGCATGTTCCATAAGAATCAGACTTGGGATTCGATATGTTTCTATAGCCGCATGATCGATGTTTCGAGCCGTAGCTTGTGTATGGATATAGGCAGGATACATAATTTCACCTTCTTCATATTTACTATACTCTTAATGATTAAAAAATGATAATACTTTTATAGATGTATGTTATAATTATGAAATTGGAGGTATTTTATTTTATGTCAAAATCTTCAGCGGCTAAAAAGTCGATTATTGTTGGCGGCCTGATTGGTACGGGTGGTCTGTTTGTTTCAAAATTAATTGGATTGGCATATACAATTCCATTTTCATATATACTGCAATCAGAAGCATATCAATCTGTATATGCACAATCTTATAATATATATGCTTATTTATTGACTATATTTCAATCGGGTGTTCCTTTTGCGGTTGCAACTTTAGTAGCACGTTATATCGCATTGGAAGATGCCAAAAGCGTTATTTTAGTTAAAAAAATTGCATTTGCGATACTTGGATTAACAGGATTTGTAGGAATGATTCTATTATTTACTTTATCCAATGTCATTGCGCCAGCTATGGTAGCCAAGAATGCGGATATTATGGCAAATTGCTTAAAAATATTATCTTTAGCTATTTTTCTTGTTCCAGTTTTATCCGCCTTTAGAGGATATTATCAAGGATTGAAAGAAATGGAGGAATATGCATTTTCTCAAGCTTTTGAACAAGTATTCCGTGTAGCTTTTTTATTAAGTGCGGCTTGTTTAGTTGTATATGCGTTTGGATGGGATAAAAAATATGCATTATATGCAGCTGTAATGTCAACTTCTGTGGCAACAATTGCGGCAATTGCACAATTTGCGTATTTTGATCGTAAACATCAATATGTGGTTGATAAAATGGCAAGTAAACAGACAAAGGCTTGTCATTCAGCTAAAAAGATCTTTAGAGAAATTCTTATTTTAGCCATTCCATATTTGGTTGTTGCGATTCTAGGAAATATTGACCAGGTATTTAATGGATTTTTACTACCAACTGGGTTAAAGATGCATTACAATGCGAAAGATACCACAACTGTTATTTCTGCATCGAACTATGTTGCTGGAAAATTAAATGCGATTCCAATGATTTTGGGTCCTGGTTTTGCGACAGCTATTATTCCACATATTTCAGAAGCTTTATCTAAGAAAAATTATAAACTTGTTAAGAAGAATGTATTGGATAGTATTAATGTCGTACTTTATGTCGCAATTCCAGTATCTTTCTGTATCTTTGCGTATGCAGGACCATTGAATTATACATTGTATTATTCAGAAAATTTAGAACTTTGTACATTTGTTGTGCAATGGATGGCTTTAGAAGGATTCTTATCTACATTTGCTCCTTTGGTGACAAATTTAATGGTGTCATTGGAATTAAGAAAAAATGTCTTAAAGAATCTAGCCATTGGTGTATGCATCAAAGGTGTATTATTGATTCCATTTGTATGGATCATGGGTATTGCGGGTGCTGTTATTTCAAGCTTATTAGGTACGGGTTATATTCTTTATAAAAATTTAAAAGAAATTCATGATGTGTATCATATTTCTTATCGTAAAACAATGATTATTTCAGTACGTATTTTAGTCGGCTTACTCGCATTGTGGATTACTTCAATTTTATTATCAAAAGTAGGTTTGTATGGAGTTGATGGTTCAAAACTAGTATGTTTATTCAAAATGTGTTTAAATGGTTTATTAAGTGTAATTGTATATGTAGTTGTAACTTTATATTTAAAAGTTCCTCAAAGTATTTTTCACTTTCAAGTAAGAAAGAAATCGGGTGTATAAAATGTATGATGTTATAGTAATTGGAGCTGGACATGCTGGAATTGAGGCATGTTTAGCATCGAGTCGAATGAATAAAAAAACGGCCATTGTGACATTAAGTAAAGATATGATTGGGTCTATGCCATGTAATCCAAGTGTTGGTGGACCGGCAAAAGGAATTGTTGTACGTGAAATTGATGCGTTGGGTGGTATGATGCCTATTGCGGCGGATAAAACCGCTTTACAATTTAAAATGTTGAATACGACAAAAGGCCCAGGAGTATGGAGTTTGCGTGTTCAAAGTGATAAGATCGCGTATAAACATTTTATGAAAGAGGCTTTAGAAAAACAAGATCATTTAGATATTATTGAGGCTGCATGTAAAAGTGTGGTTATTAAAGATGGTAAAGCCATTGGTGTTGAATTAGAAGATGGAACTTTTATAGAAAGTAAAGCCGTTGTCTTGACAGCGGGTACATATATGACAAGTAATGTCTTAAGAGGACATACGTCAACTGTTTCTGGTCCAGAAGAACAAAGAACAGTGAATACTTTATCAAAGTCTTTGCGTGATGCAGGTATTCGTACATTCCGTTTAAAAACGGGGACTCCAGCACGTGTAAAAATGGATACCATTGATTTTTCAAAGGGCGAACCTCAGCCGGGGACAAATCAGTTTTTACGTTTTAGTGAGACAACAAACCGAGAAGACGTATTGCCTTTTGAAAAACAAGAGATTTGTCATTTGATTTATACACAACCAAAAACGCATGAAATTATTCATACACATTTACATGATTCTGCCATGTATTCAGGATTGGTTAAAGGTGTAGGGCCTCGTTATTGTCCGAGTATTGAGGATAAATTAGTTCGTTTTGCGGATAAGGAAAGACACCAGCTTTTCTTAGAACCGGAGTCAAAAGAATTGGATACGATTTATATTCAAGGTTTTTCAACATCTATGCCAATTGATGTACAAGAAGAAATGGTTCATTCATTACCTGGCTTAGAGCATTGTGTGATTGAAAAATATGCATATGCGATTGAATATGATGCGATTGATCCACTTCAAATGAAGCCGAATATGGAAAGTAAAATTGTAGAAAACTTATTTACGGCAGGACAAGTCAATGGTACAAGTGGTTATGAAGAAGCAGCTGGACAAGGTTTAATGGCTGGTGCAAATGCAGCTTTGAAAGTGGATGGAAAAGAGCCATTTGTCCTTCGTCGTGATGAAGCGTATATTGGTGTTATGTTAGATGATTTATGTACAAAAGGTACGAAAGAACCATATCGTTTATTGACTTCACGTGCTGAATATCGATTGTTGTTGCGTCATGATAATGCGGATCAAAGATTACTAGAAAAAGGTTATGAAATCGGTTTGGTTTCACAAGAAAGATATGATGCGTTTAAAAAGAAAATGGAAGCTATTGAAGTGGCTAGAGAAGAACTTTCAAATGCGCATATTAAACCAAATAGTGATGCGGATGAATATCTAAAGAGTTTAGGATTTGAACCATTAGCACATGGATGTAGTGCATTGGATTTGATTAAACGTCCAAAAATCACGGTAAAGGGATTGGCTAAATATACAGGATTAGACTATGAAGATCAAATCAATGAACAAATTGAGATTCAAACAAAGTATGCTGGATATATCGCAAAGGCAAAGCGTGATGCAAAGCATCTTCAACAAATGGAAAAAATGAAGCTTGCTCATGATTTGGATTATGAGAATATGGATAATCTTTCTTTAGAGGCAAGACAGAAATTAACGGAAATTCGACCTTTGACATTGGGACAGGCTAGTCGTATTTCGGGTATTAATCCGAGTGATATAGCGATTTTAGCTATGCGCGTGAAATAATTTTCATTGAATTCGCTTTCAAAAGTGTGCTATATTAAAAAGGGGATTTATTTATGAAAGGAAGACGGAAAAAGATTCAACATGTATTTGTATATTTCGTAATGCTTGGGATGTCTGCTTTTTTAATCATGGGTGGAATGCGTCAATTGGCCATGACACATGAGTTAAGGACTAGTATAAATCAAAAGCAGAAAGAGAAAAAAGTTTTGTCTTCAAAAAAGAAGGAATTGGAGAAGGCAAAACAAAATTTGACAAATCCAGATTATGTTGAATATATTGCGCGCGGAAAATACTTAGTGACAAAAGAGGGGGAGCAAGTATTTAAATTTCCAAGTAAAGACAACTAGGCCATTGTGGTCTAGTTTTTTTGTGCAAAATAAAAAAGTGCCGAAGCACTTTTCATATCTATATGGTGAGGCCGATGCGATTTGAACGCACACGAGCATTACTCACTACCCCCTCAAAGTAGCGTGTCTACCAATTCCACCACGGCCTCATAGTGTTAAAATATTACACTATTTTTGTCAGCTTGGCAACACATTCAAGACCAATAGTTTGACAAAACATGTCAACGGGTTGTACGTATTCGCATTGATACCCATATTCTTTAAATATTTTTAAATCTCTTGATAATGTTTTAGGATTACAAGAAACATATACGATTTTATCAGGTTGCATTGTTATTGTGTCTTTAATACCATTTTCAGTCATGCCTTTTCTTGGTGGATCAATAAAAATAACATCAATTTTATCCTCTTTATGATCATGCGCAAAATCTGTGGCATCCTGGCAAACGTAGTGACAATGATCAAGATGATTCATTTTGGTATTGTCATTGGCATTATCTACAGCCTCTTTAACGATTTCAACACCAATTACACTTTTGGCATGTTGACTGACAGCCATTCCAATGGTTCCAGTACCAGCATACATGTCAATGCATGTTTCATTTCCAGAAAGATTAGCGGCTTTAATGGCTTGGCTATATAGAACTTCCATTTGTTTAGGATTGACTTGGAAGAATGCTTTAAAGTGTAATTTTACTTTATTACCTAAACACTCTTCAATAATAGAGTCATTGCCATATAACACTTTATATGTATCGCCTAAGATCACATTGTCATTTCGTGTGTTGTAGTTAAATACAATACTTGTGATATTTGCGAATGTTTTTTTTAATTGGTCAGATAAAGATATAATATTTTTTTCGTTTTTACCGATAAATACGACTTGAATTTCATCTGTACTTGAGTGGCGGATAAATACGTGTCTTAAATCTTGAGCCATTTTAAGTGTGATCTTTTTTTGAATAAAGCTAAATACTTCATTGATCACATGGTCTTGAATCTTACATTCTTTACATGTCACAACGTCGTTTGAATGTTGACGATAAAATCCCATTTGTACTTTTCCATCCTTAATTTTAACAGGAAATTGTGCTTTGTTACGATAGTACCAAGGATTATCCATTCCTAGAATTGGCTTTACTTCTATGTCTTCAAAAAGCTTTTTAACATGTTTATATTTATAGTCTAATTGATAGGCATACTTCATGTGTTGTAGTTGGCATCCACCACATGTTTTGGCAACTTCACAAGTTAGTTCTTGACGGTTTATACTCGGTTTTAAAAGTTGAGTAATTATGCCAAAAGCATATTTTTTGTTGACCTTAACAATTTTAATTTTTGCCTTTTCACCAATTAATAAGTTTGGAACAAAGACAACCATATCGTCAATTTTAACAACACCACTATTTAAATCTGTATCATCGATACATGTTACTATATATTCTTCATTTTTTTTCATACATAAGTATGATAACTAAAAAATTAAAAATTGACAAATGGAATTGTTTGAGTAAAATATATAGCGTACTATATAAATATATAGCATGCTATGGAAATGAGGCGAATACTGTGCGTGATAATGATGAGATTGGTTTTTATTTTAGTTTGATCAAGAAAAAGATGGACAAACATATGAATGAAGGATTAAAGAAGTATGATTTGACAAAATCCCAGCGCGACGTTTTAGGATATTTGCATTTTACAGATAAGAATCCAGTGATTCAGAAAGATATTGAAGAGCATTTTCATATTTCAAATCCAACAGTTACTGGGATTCTAAATCGTTTAGAACAAAAGGGATTTATTGAAAGAAAACATGATCCTAAAGATAAACGTGTTCGTGCAATCGTATTAACACAAAAAGAGCAGGATCTTCATGAGGATATTGAAAATCAGATTCGAATCATGGAATCAAAATTTAGTGATGCCTTAGGAGAAGAAAAGCGAAAGCAGTTGTTGGAAATTTTGAAAGAACTTGCTCAAAATTTAGAATAAGGGGGTTTATTATGGTTAAAACTTTATTGAAGGAAGTAAAGGAATATAAAAAGGATACACTTTTAAGTCCTGTTTATGTTTCAATTGAAGCTATCCTTGAAGTGATTATTCCTTTTTTAATGGCTATTCTAGTCGATAATGGTATTGAAAAAGGAGATATGAAATCAATTTGGTTTTATGGCTTTTTAATGTTAGTGGCAGCCTTTGTATCTTTGTGGGCAGGTGCAAAAAGTGGAAAGCATGCGGCAATCGCATCGAGTGGATTTGCGAAGAATCTTAGAAAAGCAGAGTATCGTAATATTCAAAACTTTTCTTTTTCAAATATTGATGCCTATTCAACAAGTGGATTAATTACACGTATGATGACAGATGTTACAAATATTCAAAATGCGTATCAGATGATGATTCGTGTTTGTGTTCGTGCACCATTGATGCTTATCGCATCTTTGGTCATGGCTTTTATCATTAATAAAGAAATGGCTATGATTTTTGTGGCTGCCGTACTTGTTTTAGGCGTTGTTTTATTTGGAATTATTTTTATCGTAAGTCCCATCTTTAGTCGACTTTTCTCTCGTTATGATTTTTTAAATGCGAGTATTCAAGAAAACATTTTAGGGATTCGTGTAGTGAAATCTTTTGTTCGTAAGGATCATGAAATTGAAAAGTTTCGTAAAGAAAGTGAGACTATTTTTAGTATTCAGGGTAAGGCTGAAAAGATTTTAGTATTTAACTCACCTGTTATGCAGCTTTGTATGTATGGAACGATTCTTTTGATTTCATGGTTAGGGGCTCATCAAATTGTCGCAAATAATATGACGACTGGTGAGTTGATGTCTCTATTTACATATACAACAAGTATTTTGATGTCTCTAATGATGATGAGTATGGTTTTTGTCATGGTGACAATGTCGATTGCGAGTGGAAAACGAATTGCCGAAGTATTAAATCAAGAATCTGATTTAACAAGTCCTGAAAATGGAATTCAAACGGTAGAGAATGGAACCATTGATTTTGAGGATGTTTCATTCCATTATGGAAATGATGAAGACATTTTAAGTCATATCAACTTACACATTCCTTCAGGATCAACTCTAGGAATTCTTGGAGCAACAGGATCGAGTAAATCTAGTTTAGTACAATTGATTCCACGATTATATGATGTAACACAAGGGAGTGTTAAAGTAGCGGGAATGGATGTTCGTGATTATGATTTAAAAGTGCTTCGTGATAATGTCGCAATGGTTCTTCAAAAGAATGTTTTATTTTCAGGAACCATCAAGGAGAATATGCGTTGGGGAAATCCAAATGCGACAAATGAAGAAATTATGGAGGCTTGTAAATTAGCGCAGGCAGATGAATTTATTCAATTGATGCCAAATAAATATGATACGTATATTGAGCAAGGTGGATCGAATGTTTCGGGTGGACAAAGACAACGTCTATGTATCGCAAGAGCTATATTGAAGAGTCCGAAAATTTTGATTTTGGATGATTCTACAAGTGCAGTGGATACAAAAACAGATGCTTTGATTCGACAAGCATTCTTAGAGAAGATTCCACATACGACAAGAATTATTATTTCTCAGCGTGTTTCAAGTATTCAAGATGCAGATCAGATTCTTGTGATTGACGATGGAAAAATTTCAGGCTTAGGAAGTCATGAAGATTTGTTGAAATCAAATGTGATGTATAAAGAAACTTATGAAGCACAAAACAATGGAGGTGATTTTGATGAACAATAGGGATACGAATAGTTTAAAGCGTGTAATTAAAGAAACAATCACTTCTTATAAAATTGAAAGTTTTATTGTGTTTGTATTGATTATTGTGTCAAGTATTGCCAATGTATATGGAAGTATGTTTTTAAAGAGCTTGATTGATGATTATATTGTTCCGTTATTATCACAAACAGTTCCAAATTATGCGCCTTTATTAAATGCATTACTGGAATTGGCAGCGATTTATATTGTGGGAATTTTAGCTACATATGGATATAATCGTATAATGGTCACAATTTCGTTAGGTACTTTGAAGCATATTCGTGATGAATTATTTGAACATATGCAGACGTTGCCATTACGTTATTTTGATACACATGCACATGGTGATATCATGTCCGTTTATACAAATGATACGGATACTTTAAGACAGCTAATTTCTCAAAGTATTCCTCAGGTCATTGTATCTTTAATGACGATTATCTCAGTTACGATTTCTATGTTTATCTTAAATGTTCCATTGGCTGTTTTAACAATCGCATGTGGTTTATTGATGGTGTATACTTCAAAAAAGATTTCGGCAAAGTCAGGTAAATACTTTATTGCCCAACAAAAACAATTGGGTGTAGAAAATGGTTTTATTGAAGAAATGATGGAAGGTAGTAAAGTCATTAAAGTTTTTACGCATGAAGAACAAAGCATCAAAGATTTTGATCAAGTAAATGATGCGTTGTTTGAAGCAAGTGCCAATGCGAATACGTTTGCGAATGTTTTAATGCCAATTGTTATGAATATTGGATATATTTCATATGTGCTTGTAGCGGTTGTGGGTTCTATTTTTGCGCTAAATCATATTGCTGGCTTAACATTAGGTGGTATTGCGGCATTCTTACAGTTGAATCGTAGTTTTACAAATCCAATTGGACAAATTAGTATGCAGTTAAATGCGGTAATCATGGCGGATGCTGGTGCTAAGCGTATTTATGAAATCATCGATACAGAAAGTGAAGTGGATGATGGTGTGGTTACTTTAGAACAAATTGATCATGATCATTGGGCTTGGCATCATCCAAGAAAAAATGGACAAGATGAATTGGTTCCACTTCGTGGAGATGTTCGTTTTGAAAATGTAAACTTCTCATATAATCCAGATAAACAGATTTTATTTGATGTTTCTCTATTTGCGAAACCAGGTCAAAAAATTGCCTTTGTAGGAGCTACAGGTGCTGGTAAAACAACCATTACGAATCTAATAAATCGTTTTTATGATATTCAATCTGGATCTATTACATGTGATGGTATTGATGTAAAATTAATCAAGAAAGCAGATCTTAGAAAATCATTAGGTATTGTATTGCAGGACACAAACTTATTTACAGGTACCATTATGGATAATATTCGTTATGGTTGTTTAGATGCGAGTGATGAAGAGTGTATTGCAGCAAGTAAACTTTCGAATGCACATGAATTTATTAAACACTTAGAGCATGGATATGACACAATGATTCATGCGGGTGGAGAATCTTTATCGCAAGGACAAAGACAGCTTTTATCCATTGCACGTGCCGCCGTTGCCAATCCTCCTGTATTGATTTTGGATGAAGCAACAAGTTCTATTGATACACATACGGAGCGTATTGTTCAGGAAGGTATGGATAAGTTGATGGAAGGAAGAACGGTATTTGTGATTGCACATAGACTTTCAACGATTCAAAATAGTGATGCGATCATGGTATTAGAACAAGGTCGTATTATTGAGCGTGGTAATCATGAGGACTTGTTGAAACAAAAGGGTAAATACTATCAATTGTATACAGGTGCTTTTGAGTTAGACCAGTTAGACTAAATTTTAAATTTAAGCTTGCATATATTTTGATTATGTTATAAAATATATGCGTTGTCGACGTAGCTCAGCCGGATAGAGCATGCGCCTTCTAAGCGCACGGTCGGGGGTTCGAATCCCTCCGTCGACGCCATCTTGTGAATTAAGCCCTTATATAAGGGCTTTTTTTTCTGCTTATAGATAGTTTTGAAAACCTTTTTGAAACCCTTTTAAAGTTTCATTTAATTATATTAATTTGATAAAGTTAAAATTAGAGCACCAATTGTATAAGCCTTTAAAATAAGGCTTTTTATTTTTTTTAACAAGATGGTGTTCTCAATCCCTACTTATTATTCATCAAGATCATATATTTTTTTATTGATGAAATGTTTGCAGTTTCCTGAGTATGAGAAGCTTAAACTGCTGAACGAGATTGTAAGAAGAACATCTGCGTCAGTCAAAACGAGGATAAAAATTTTCACTTGTTAGTAAGTTTTGTCATTATGACAAAATTGGATAAGCCAATCAGTAGGAATAGGTTTGGCCATCTAATTTAATACTACCATAAGGGAAGAATGATTTAAAAAATGATTTGAAAATATTTGTAGACAAAGTCCCCTACATGCAATTCTATATACATGTAAGGTACCTTGTCTATTTTTGGTGATTATGTGGCAGTTGTTAAGTTAACTTTGAATGATGAATATTATCAGATGCTTAAGGAAATGGCTGATGCAGAAAATAAAAGTATACAAGACTATATACGAGATAAAATATTTAATTTGAGTACAATATTTACACCAGAAGAAGTTATAAAAAGAATTCAAAACCGTAATTTTGAAAGCTCAGAAGGTTTTACTCTATCTGATGTCTATGGAGATGATTGGACAATAGAGCGCGGACCAGCAGGTGTGTTTCGAAAAAAATTTATAACTATGTTATAAAAAAACCTGAACTTGGAATCAGATTTAAGGACATGGGAAAGTATGGCAGACGAGCTGTTTATACATATAGTAAGAAGGATTAGAATATTTATATAAACAAACAAAGTCGTAGAGCTGTACGTAAGTATACAAAAAAGTACAGTATGCAGAATACGAAAAAAATTATATTTCAATTTGCATAAGTGTTTCAGGTGCCTTGGCTTAGAGTATCAGGAAAACTCACAGCTCTTGAGTATTATGATAAAATGATTGAATTAAATACCATTATTCCGAAAGCTTATAGCACTATGATTTAAATTGATGAATTTGATACTCATTACAATGATTGTGAGGGTGCAGGAATTTGTGATCAAATTTATTATTTGGAGTTTGAGGCAGAATGCTAGTTGGCTCAATTTATGATTAGGGTGTATATTTATAGCACAATGAAAAAATAGGAAGGAACGGTTTTATGGCACGAATAGAAAAAGAATTTGGACAACGTAGTAATGATGATATTATTCGTGAGATTCTGAGAGAATATGCAAGTAGAGAACATCCAATAGGAACAAAAGAAATTACCAGATATGCAAAGTCAAGAGGATTGGATATAAAACGCACGGCAATTGATGTTGGTTTTGCTTATAGAATGGGTGCAAGAGTTTATGAAACGGAAGAAGAGTGCGACAAAATTATAAGAGAATGTCAAGTGACTGAGCGAGAAATTGTATTTATTAAAAAAGTTCCAGAAGGACGGACGATAGGATATTGGATGATGGAAACAATATCTGATACAGAATGGATGTTTCTGATGGATTCAGTACTTAATAGCAAAATTTTAACTAAGAAAGAGGCAGATAATCTTGCAAATAGGATTACATTCCTAGCAGGCAAGAGATTTTCTGATATGACGAATTATCGTCAACGTATGGGAAATCAGCCGTATTTTGTTGGAGATGTAGATATAGATGAAAAAGTTAGCTATATAGAAAGTCGTGTTTTAAAGCAAGTCCGGTTAATAAGACAGGCTATTATTCAGGGGAAAAAGGTAAAGTTCAATTTAGGGGTGTATGATTATAGAAACCAGAATGTAAGGCTGGTGCCATATGGAAGACATGGAAAGGTGTTGTCAGAGACACCGGAGAAGTATAAAGAGGATGTACACAGGATTTGTTCACCATTTGATATTATATTTTCTAATGGACGATATTATATGTTGGGTGCTGATCTAGAAACTGAAAGACGCACAGATTTGAAATACAAGTTGTATCGAATTGATCTGATGACAGACGTTACAATTAATCGAGCAAAAGCTATTACAAAAGAGGAGGTTGGACTTTCAGAATTAAATGATCTCTTCGAATATAGGATGGAAAATCCCTATATGTTCACAGGTAAGGTTGAGACAGTTATAATACGTATAGATGCAGATCAATTTACACAGGTTGTGGATTGGTTCTCAGATCGCTTTAAAGTTGTGGGATATGATGCAGGCGAAAGTAAGTATGATATAGAACTCAAAGTAAATCTCAATAGTTTTACTTTTTGGGTATTGCAATATAGTGGATGTGTAGAAGTTCTTGACATAGGGAAAAAAGGCGAGACATCCTATAGGAACAGGATTAAAGAAACATTGGAAAAAGCATTGGAAAAGTATGAGGAGGATGAATAATGAGAATTATGAGTTTAAATATAAATGATTTTGGGGGTGTGACTGAAAAATTAATGGGGCAGAAGATAGTTAACTATCAAGGAAAAGAGTGTATTGATTGGAAATACTGGGAATATTACATTGAAAAAGACTCGAAAGTAAAAGAAATGAAAGAACATATAAGAGAACAGAATCCTGATGTTGTAATTTTACAAGAGTATGAATGTAACAATTCGATTGAACCTAAGGATTTTATAGCTTGGATGAATCGAAAGGGCTATGAAGTGTATGGAAATATTCCGAATTATAAGATATCAATGACGCTGATGTTTTCAAAACGAAAATGCATACGATTAAGTATTCCGCATAAAACGGTTACCGCAAACGATGTGGCTATAAAAATAGATGATTTAATAATTTATGGAGTTCGGATTCCACTCAACTCTTCCCAAAGGCCGACTGTAAGGGAGGATTACTGGGATGAAATCCTTCGGTTTTGCGAGAGTCACTTAGAAGAAAAAATGATACTAATTGGTGATTTTAATACGTATGATAACAGTGGGAATAATGTTAATGCATTTATGAAAAAAGAAGAACTGCTTAGCAAGTTCGGCGTGGATCTTTGGTTGGAATTAGGTAATTCTTACGATACACCAACACAGAAACCTAATATGAGTAGATTAGATTATGTATTTATTACAAAGAATAATGTAAAGGGAACAAAAATGAGCCTAATACCGGAAAACGATGGTGATTTTATAGATAATGAGATTTGGGCATTGAGTGATCATAGAATGATTGTTGTAGATATTGAGGAGAACAATATGAGAGAAAACGATTACAAGGATAGAGAAAGAAAAATATATTGCAGTGCGATGGAAAGGATGTTTCCTGATGGAGGAGAAACATATACTCTAGAAGAAGTTAAAAGATTATTTGAAGAGGAAGGTGTGAATCAGAACTTTGAAGATGCATTAAGCAAATGTATAGAAGATGGATGGATTATAGATTGCGGAAATGGAAATTATACAAAGTGAAATATAATGATAACAAATATATTTAAAGAGAGCCAGGCTCAATGTCATTAAGTTAAGAAATGGCATCTTTGAGGGGAACACAAAAAATGTGCT
>ERZ772818.1852-NODE-1852-length-17521-cov-4.587370_pt1 | contig 17521 bp, 14 predicted proteins | sample MGYA00580837_ERZ772818 | MGnify/ENA primary metagenome ERZ772818 (study PRJEB29015, sample SAMEA2737671) | human gut metagenome | biome: human gut; feature: human-associated habitat; material: faeces | place: China | collected 2012 ...
AACCACTGATCACATACGGAACTCTCAGCATTCTCAGGCTTCGGTATGTATTTTCCAGGAAGAACATAAAGTGGTGACTCCAGTTTATCGTCCAGTTCAAGAATAATTCTCTTTCCGGCAGGAAGGCTTATGCTGATTTTGTTTCCCTCTTCTTTGAATGGTATCTGTGCAGCTGCAGGACGGATAACAGCTTTCTGAAATGGTTCGTTTACTGTAACTTCTACCTCTGCCTTTTCATTTTCATCCAAGAAAGAAACAAAATCAAAAAATTCCGTATGATATACTCGCTGTTCCTTTCCGTTTATCTTAACCTGATACAGCTCTGATACCGGAATATCTTCTACCGATTCCAGTTCATACAATGGTTTTTCTCTTATCTCGCGCGGTACAAATTCCTGTTTTTTCATCATTATGTTTCTCCTTTATTTTAATTTATTTTTAAAATTCATAATTATGTTTATAAACATTACTATACAATGTTTTTCTTTTTTAGTAAAGTGTTTTATTTGACAAGATACTCCTCTTATTTTTATGCATTTTGTATAAGTTCTTCTGTTTTTTTTAATTATTATTTGACTTATTTGTTTGATACATATATACTATAGGTTACTAAACAACCTTATTTTGAAAGGAAACATTATGGAAAAACTTCCTGCATACAAGAAATGTTATAACAAATTAAAATCCGATATAGATAATAACGTTTATCCCATAGGTTCCTATCTTCCCACAGAAGATGAGCTTGGAAAAATGTTTTCGGTAAGCCGTACGACGGTCCGGCATGCCATTGACCTTTTGGTTAAAGACAAACGCATAAAGGTAAAGCAGGGTGCCGGCACACAGGTGATCAATCCCAAAGAACGGGAGCTTACCAGCTTCTCAAAATTTCATAACGTAATAGACATAAACACTCTGTTTCCGGATAATGCCGCCCTGACCATCAGCGGAACCTGGATTGACCGTATTCCTGCAAACAGCCAGGTCGCCAGTGCGTTGGACCTTAATGAAGGAACAGAAGTCTTCCGCCTTCAAAGAGTGGTTTCCTCCAATGAACAGCCTGTGATAATTCAGACAAATTATATCCGTATTGATTTTTTCCCAGATTTAGATACCTACCGCGAACAGCTTGTAGATCTCTATTACTTTATTCAGAAGCACTACGGAATTAAATTTGAAACTGGCGAAGAACACATCAACATCAGCTCAGCAGATTTCCTTGATGCACAGATTCTCAACATTAAACCGGGATCTCCTATTTTTTTCAACACCAGAACGGCACACTGTTCACTTGGTCCTATGGAATACCTGGAAGCCAGGATTCGTCCTGATCTGTGCCATTTCGTGGTTCGTATGAAGGAACCACCAGCATGGTACGATCTTCCCGAATTTCAAAAATCCCTGGAACGTGTTTGAAAATGAATGATCAACTTATAAAAAGGAGCGGCGCTATGTCTAAACGCATTTCGGCCCTTCTGCTTTGCTTATTTCTATTTTGCCTGCTAATAGTTTTCCCAGCTGCAGGCTGCGGTCAGAACAGCAGCTCCGGTTCCGGCGAAGAACCGCCTGTTTTTTCCCCGCTGAAGGTTCTGGTTCCGGAAGCTCCGGGAACAGACACCATAGGATATTCACCTCTGATACTGGATATTTCAAATATCAGTCAGGGATATCTGACTGCTGTCAGTGACAGCAATGGTACCACCAAAAACATCCAGCTTTCCGCGGATGACGGCGTTGTTTATTCTTATTTTGTAAGCTCCGGCGAAAGTGCTGTCATTCCGTTTACCAGTGGAAGCGGCACCTACCAGGTATCCTGTTATGAGCAGGTAAACGGCAGTCAGTATGCCGCACTTTTTGCCCAGGCTCTGGAGGTTTCCCTGGAGAATGAATTTCTCCCGTTTTTGTATCCGAACCAGTATGTAAATTTTACCCCGGACTCAGAAGCCTGCAAGCTGGCTCTTTCTCTTCTGGCAGAGGATGCCACGGAACAGGAAAGCATTGACACCGTTTTCCAGTATGTAACCCAGCATGTCGCCTACGACGAGGACAAAGCAGCCACCGTTGAGACAGGATATCTTCCTGACATAGACGAAACCCTCTCTACCGGAAAGGGAATCTGTTTTGATTATGCTGCCCTGATGACGGCAATGCTGCGAAGCCGGGATATTCCCTGTAAGCTTCAGATCGGATATGCAGGTGACATCAAGCATGCCTGGATCGATGTTTACATACGTGGAAAAGGATGGGTGGAACAGGCGATTACCTATGACGGGGAGAAATGGAACCGCATGGATCCAACCTTTACCGCCAACAGTGAAGATGAAGAGCTTATCAATTCCTATATCGGTGACAGCGCAAATTATACGCTGCAGTTTACCCGATAGCACAACGAAAAACGCCTCGCAGGTTCATGGATTTTTTCAGGATCTGCCTGATGTTTTTTCAGAGAGGACTTTATATGATTACCAAATTAAACAATCGGGAGCTGTTCCAATTCTGTGAACAGTTTTCCATCATATTACGTTCCGGAATGTCCGCCATTGAGGGACTTGCCATCTTAAATGACGACAGCCAGACAGAACGGGGCAAAGAAATTTTGACCTTTCTTTATAAAGACATGGAGGAATCCGGCTCCCTGGCGCACGCCATGGAGCAATCCGGTGCTTTTCCTGCTTCTGCTGCTGCTTATGTACGCACCGGCGAAGAGACAGGCTGTCTGGATGAGGTTATGAAGGGTCTGTCTGCTTTCTATGCGAAGGAGATTCAGATCACAGACCAGATTCAGAGTGCAGTCGCCTATCCCCTTGTTATGCTGGGCATGATGACTGCGGTTATTGTAATTCTTCTTGTAAAGGTTCTCCCGGTTTTCCGCCAGGTTTTCCGCCAGCTTGGACTGGAAATGAGCGGGATCTCCGGTGCCCTTCTTGGAATCGGCGAAACACTTAGCCGCTATTCTACTGCCTTCCTTGTTCTTCTGGCCGCGATGATCGGCTTTATCCTTTTCCTGGTTCTTCACCCAAAGGGGCAGGAACTGATCCGCAAAATCGTCTGCCGTTTTCCCGGCATGAAGGAAATTCCGGTAAATCTGGATTACAGTCGTCTTTGCCAATGTATTTCCCTGGGAATCCGAAGCGGACTTTCCCCTGAGCTTTGTGTGGAGCTGGCAGGGGCTGTGGTTACCCAGACTGAGATCAGGGAAAAGCTTGCTTCCATTCAGAAGCAGCTCGCGGAAGGATATGGATTTACAGAAGCCATCACGGAATCCGGACTTTTTAAGGCTATGGAGCTTCGTCTGATCTCCCTTGGTTTTCAGGCTGGTGCATCTGACGAAGTAATGGAAAAACTGGCTGAGCAGTATGAAGAGAAATCCACAGACTCTGTTTCCCACATTGTGTCAATTTTGGAGCCTACTATTGTGATCGTCCTTTCAATTTTGGTAGGACTGGTCCTTCTTTCTGTTATGATGCCGCTGCTGGGACTGTTATCTGAAATGATCGCATAACAACTGTAAGGGAGAGTGAAAATGGATATATTTGAAACCAGACTCATTCGTGTCAGGCGGATTTTCCGCTTTATTGTTCCAATCCTGTTCGCTGCAGTCCTCTGCCTGATCTTCTATCTTGGAATTGCACGTACACAGACTGATTCCCTGGAAAAAGAACAGGTTACTTTAACGCAGGCACTTGAAGGAGGTGCCATCCGCACCTACGCCCTCACAGGCCAATACCCTCAGAGCCTGGATGAATTGCTTTCAGATTACCATATTACCTATGATTCTGAGAAATTTGTGGTAGAATATGTTCCAAACGGATCCAATCTTCTGCCATCGATCAGCGTACTTCCGGTAAATGCCAGAAAAGGAGGTGCCAGATGAATTCCAGATTTACCCGGAAGAACCACAGCATTGATTCACTGGCAGCCCTGCTGCTTTTTGCAATGTATGTGCTGTTTCTTCTATTTCTGATGCTTTTTGGTGCCGGGAACTATCAGGCCTCTGTAAAAAGCCTGGACACTAATAACAACCTTTATACGGCAGCCTCTTACATCACTACCAAGTTTCGTCAGCACGATATTCCCGGAATGACCTCCCTTACAGAGCTTCAGGGAACACAGGTTCTTTGCTTTCAGGAAGCTATTGAGGGGAAAGATTACTGCACTTACATTTATTTTGATGGCAGTCATTTAAAAGAGCTTTTTACAGCATCTGATTCCCAGGCCGATCTTTCCATGGGGACCAACCTTGCACAGCTTCAGGATTTCCAGATTGACGCTTTAGAAAACACTTTTTACAGAATCACATTAACGGACACAGATGGACATTGTTCCAGCTTTCTGCTTCATCCAGGGGTTCCTGCCTGATTCGCAGGCTCCTGAATTTGGGGCTGGTCACTTCTGAATGATGTGCTGAAAGGAAGTTTTTATGAAAAAAATCACTACCCATTCCAAATCCGGGCTCTTTCTTATGGAAATGATATTTGTCCTTCTTTTTCTTGGGCTGACCTGCGGTGTCTGCGTAAGACTGTTTGCGGCTTCCTACATGGCAAGGGTACATGCCCGGGAGGACTCTCATATCCAGGAGCTTATCACCAGTGCCGGTGAAATTCTGGAAGGAACTGACGGCACTGTCCAAAATTTTCTGGCACTGATGCCAGATGGAGTTGCAGATCAGGACAGTATTTGCTATTATTTTGACAAGCACTGGCAGAATACTTCTGAAGAAAGCGCGGTTTATAAAATGAGGCTTGTCTGCTCTGCTTCTGACAAGGTCAAAAAAGTTCAGGTCACTTTTGAAAAACTCCAGAATGCAAATGAGGAAACCAGTCTTTATACACAGACAGTTCGCTTTCCAGTTTTTTCCACAAAGGAGGAAGCAGATTCATGAAAGAGAAGAATCATCTTTTTTCCGCAACTGGAATTCCTTCCCTTTTTCTAATCTTCGGAGTTCTTATGCTGGTGATCCTGTCCTTGCTTGGCTATGGTACTTCCAGGCAGGATCTGCGCGCCAGCAGCCTTTCCCTGGAGCAGACCTCAGCTTATTATAATGCCTGCAGTGAGGCAGCTGATTTTTATTCAGATCTGGTTCAGACACTGGAAGGATTTCAGGCACAGGCAAAATCAGAAAGTGCATATTACAAGCTCGTCTCCGATTATCTGAACTCACAGGAGAATGTAAAATGGGATTCAGAGGAACATACTGCTGAATATGTGAAAGCATTTTCCGATACCCAGAGTCTGGCTGTAAAAGTTTCTGTATTCTGGACTGACCGTACAGCTGATTCCACAGCCTCTGATACCGCAGCTTCTGATACCGTTGCCTCTGATACCGCTGCCTCTGATACCATTAATGCAGGATTGGACATGACCAGCAGCAATATCGCCGGGATCCTCTCCTGGAATACGGTTGTAACTGCAGACTGGAATCCGGACAACAGCCAGTCTGTCTACAAAGGAGAATAATTTTATGGAAGAAAAAGTAAAGGCTTTTCTGGAGCTTGCCACTCAGAAAAAAGCCTCTGATATATTTATTATTGCCGGTCGTCCCCTTTCTGTAAAAATTGACGGAAAGCTCTGTACACTGGATGGTTTTGAAGAACGGCTCATGCCTCCGGAGACAGATGAATTTATCCGGATCATTTACAAGCTTGCTCACGACCGGAATATAGAACCTATGCTGGAAACCGGTGACGATGACTTTTCCATGGCTATCCCTGGTCTCTCAAGATTTCGTGTAAATACATACCGGCAGCGTGGTTCTCTTGCCGCTGTCATCCGTATTATTGCATTTAATCTGCCTGATCCGCAGGATCTGCACATTCCTCCAGCTGTTATGGAAGCAGCTGACCTTACCAAGGGAATGGTTCTGATCACAGGTCCCGCCGGAAGCGGAAAATCCACCACCATGGCTTGTATCATCGACAAGATCAATCACAGCCGTGAAGGACATATCATCACGCTGGAAGACCCTTTGGAATACCTTCACAGACATGACAAATGCATTGTCAGCCAGCGCGAGATCTGTACGGATACTGCCAATTATCTGGTTTCCCTGCGTGCCACCTTGCGTCAGAGCCCGGATGTGATCCTTCTTGGAGAAATGCGTGACCACGAGACTATCCAGACTGCCATGACTGCTGCTGAAACCGGACATCTGATTCTTTCCAGCCTTCATACTACCGGAGCTGCCAATACCATCAGCCGTATTATGGATGTTTTCGAGCCCAGCCAGCAGCATCAGATTGCCATTCAGCTTTCCATGGTTCTGCAGACTGTTATTTCCCAACAGCTGGTGCCGGATGTGAATGGGCACAATATTCCGGTTTTTGAGATCATGAGGCTTACCCCTGCCATTCGAAATATGATCCGCGACAACAAGATTTATCAGATTGACGGTGTGATCGCCTCTTCCTCCCAGGCAGACATGAAATCCATGGATAACAGCCTGCTGGAGCTTTATCGAAACCGCCAGATCACAAGAGAGACTGCACTTAAATATTCATCTAATCCGGAAATGTTAAAACGGAAGCTCATGTAATGGGCTTCCGTTTTTTTAATATCCGAAGGTTGTCCTGCTGCAAAAAACCTTATAGTTTTTACTATGTGCAGACTATCTTCTATTCCACAATGCTTTACTGTAAATTCTATTTCTTTTCTGTAATCGATTTCCTACTTTCTTGTAACTGCCGCCGATGCTTTATACTTTCCCTTCACAACACCATTTGGCTCTTTTACATAAGCACGCACATAATAACGGTACTTCTTTCCTTTTTTCACCTTCGTGTCTGTCCAGGTGGAAGTTTTCCCCTTCTTAATAGTAGCGGCCAGCTTATATTTTCCGCTTCCGGTTTTTTTGTAAATGTAATAGCCATCACACTTCTTCTGTGCCTTCCACTTTAATTTCAGACCTTTCTTCGTATTGGAAACCGATGAGACCGTCTGCCTGGAGGGTGCTGATTTATACTTTCCACTGGACTTGTAACTGCTTGCCACTGTTTTCTTATCCACAGTACAATAAGCTCTTACTGTATACTCATAAACGGTAGTTGATTTTATCTTTTTATCTTTGTAGGATGTAGTAGCTGCTTTCTTTATGTTTGCAAGCTTCGTCCATTTTCCAGAGGATGTTTTCCTGTAAACCACATAGCCTGCTGCACCGGAAATCTTATTCCAGTTTACTGTATTGTAAAGTCCGGAAGAAACCTTCACCGACACAGACGGAGTGGCAAGCATTGTCTTAGCCGCAGCTTCCGCGGTATAATCGGAATATTTTGCAGTACCGTTCACCATACTGTACGCACGGATCTTGTATGTATACGTAATTCCCGGCTGAACCTTCGTATCTGTCCAGGAAGTATCCGACCAGGAGGCTGTATCCACCTTCTGATACTCTCCGCCGGAGGTTCTTCTATATATCTGATATCCGGAAACTCCAGCTGCTTTACTCCAGGTCAGACTGATCTGGTTATAGGCTCTGGCTGCTGCCTGGAACGAAGCGGGTCTGGTTACATTCACTGCGTTGCCCAATGTTCTTGTGTGAGCTTTAATTCTTGCACAGGCACTTGGACTTGTTTTGGAAAAATCACTCCATCCATTTTTTTCATGATAACAGAAGCTCTGATCCGCCTCCAGGCCAGCCTGAAACTCCACCCAGTCATAAGCACTGTTGGTCTCGCACAGATATTCCACTGTATCGGAACCGATATTGGTGATCACTACCGAATAAAGGGTTCCATTCATCAGATTTACCTCTGGCACTTCTACTGTGGAAATACCGGCATGTTTCTGATAAAAAGTAACCGGATTGGCATAGGCCGGAGTTCCGCTTACCGGATTGCTCTTATCCTTCAGATTTGTATAAATCTGAATGCTGTAGCTTCCTCCGTCAGAGTAAGTAGCCAGAACTACTTCTCCAAGGGCTTCTCCGTTCCCATTTCCGGCTTTTGCCTGAAAAACATTGGCAATGGAGGAAATCCCACTGCTGCCGGAAGGATACAGCTTCAGCTTGCTCAGTGCACTGGAGCCATCATAGAAATAGTTGTTCCGGTACTTCGGACTGGTGGTGGCTTCTGCTGCTACAATATTATAATTACATTTATTCTCATAGGAAATATAAAAATAACCGGCTTCTCCCCAGTCATCTCCCCAGCTGTTTCTGGCGATCCATGCCCCGTTTGAAGTAACATTGCTGGCAGAATTGAAATTTTCCCTGGAATAATTGTCATCCCATCCAATCAGGGTTATTGCATGATTCACGCCTGCACTTCCCGGGTAGCTGTATGCATACGTATACGGATTATAATAGGTATCATACATTCCAAAGGACATGGAAACAGATCCATATTCTGATATCAGACTTTTAATATTATTTACAGAATAAGAGGAAAACGCCGCATTTTCCAGATATGCGGTGGTCTGGTATGCCATTTGGGAGGACGGCACCTTGTCAGAGTCCAGGGTATGATCTGCATTTGTCTCATAAGGAATCTGTGACTCCAGTGCCATACCACTCCACGTACTCAGAAAAATAGCAGCAAGAGTCTGATTGCCTCCCTCTCTGTAGGAATGAAGAACCTCGTTTTTGTCATTAGCTGTATTTCCAAGAGGATCGTTCATTCGGTGGGCAAAGAAATATGCCAGATGTTCTTCTGACAGATCAAACAGCCCAGCTCCTGCCTGCAAAAATGAGATTTCCAGGTTGGCAGCCAATGTGTATGCCCAGCACATATTAGAAGGCTTTTGATTCCTTACCGGGATGGAAATACTGCTTCGGGGATCGTATTTCGCAGGATAAGACGCAGCTCTGGCAGCACCTACGCTTCCTGTATCACCGTTTCCATTGCCAGCTGGCGGGTCTACATAGCTTAAGGGCTGCAGCTCACGGATCGGCTCCAGCTGAGCCTCAATCTCCGCATCGGTCAGATCGTCTTCACTTTTCTCTTCTTCGGCAGAATCCGGATCCATGCTGCCAAAGCCAGAATCTTGTTCCTGAAGTTCATCAGTACCACCATCTGAGAAACCGTCTGACAGGTCTTCCGATTGGGAGGGATTTCCATCTGTCATGCCTGTGAAGCTGGCATTGCCTGACTGACCGGCATCGTCTTCCGTACTTCCATTGCCAGCCTGGCTGTCATCGCCTTCTGCACTTCCATTGCCAGCCTGGCTGTCATCAGCTAAAGTGCTTCCGCTCCCTGACTGATCATCACCTGCTGAAAAATCATCCTGCACATAAAACTCTTCCGCAGTCATCGCATCCGACAACACAGCTGATACAGCGTCTCCTGCGCTTTCCATTTCCACACTTTCCGTCCAGACCATACTCTGCCCGGCAATATCTGCTGCCTGAATAGGCAAGCCTGTAAAAATCAGGGACTGGGCAAGTAACAGACTTACAGCTGCTTTTTTCAATAATTTCTTATATTTCATATTTACTCCTGTCGTTCTGAGCTTCCTGTTTCGGAGTATTTTTCACACAGGCTCCAGAGCGTATTAAAAAATCACCAGAACAGAATTTTCGTTCAAACAGATATTTTTCACTTATTTATGATTTTTTAGATATTTTTCCAGAAAATGTATTAATTTCTCCATTTCTTCCTGAGTCCCTACCGTGATCCGCAAATGATTGTCAATCCTCGGCTTCGGGAAGTATCTTACATAAATATGCTCCTGACGAAGGGCCTCAAAAATTTCTTTGGCCGGACAGCTTTTGTGAGAAGCAAAGATAAAGTTGGTCTTAGAATCCGGGAATGTGAAACCAAGGGCAGCCAGTTCTTTCTTCGCCCATTCTCTGGTAGCAATAATCTTCTCACAGGTTTCTGTAAAATATGCTTTATCCTGGATAGCTGCCACACCGGTTGCAAGAGTGGTACGATCCATAGTGTAGGAATTGAAGGAATATTTTACATCGTTCAGAAAACTGATCAGCTGTGGATGGCCGCACGCAAAGCCGATACGCATTCCAGCCATGGAACGGGATTTGGAGAAGGTCTGGACTACCAGAAGATTGTCATATTTCTCTATAAGCTCCAGTGCTGATTTCGCTCCGAAATCTACATATGCTTCATCTACGATCACAATGACGTCCCGGTTGTGTAAGAGAATCTCCTCGATGTCACCGAGGGGCAGCTCCACTCCTGTAGGTGCATTGGGGTTCGGAAAAATAATTCCACCGTTTTCTCCGAAGTAATCTTCTTTGCGGATACAGAAGTTCTCATCGAGAGCTTTACATTCATATGGGATTCTGAAAAGATCCGCCCATACGTCATAGAAAGAATAGGTGATATCGGGAAAAAGGATCGGTTTATCTGAGTTAAAGAAGGTGAGGAAGCTCATGGCAAGTACATCATCTGAGCCAACACCTACAAAAACCTGCTCGTCTTTCATTCCATAGCTCCGGGCAATTGCATGTACCAGGTCGCCAGCTGTAGGGTCCGGATAAAGGCGGAGGGTATCTGGCTGAATCTCGTGTAATGCTTTCTCCACGCCTGGTGCAGGGGGATATGGGTTCTCGTTTGTGTTCAGCTTGATCATGTCCGGCTGATTGGGCTGCTCGCCGGGTGTATAAGGTACTACTTTACGAATGTTTGCTTCCCATGTATTCATTTCGGTCCATCCTCGCTTCTTCGTATTTTTATTATAATTTCTTTTTGAAAAAATCTGTAGTATGCATGTTTCTGCATAGTTATTAGTATTTTACTTTTTTCCTTGGAGTTTGTCAAATTTCGTTGTGGGGTGTTGCGGTGCTTCTTTCTGCGGTTATATTGCTATTTAATGTGTTGAAAGTTATTCAATGCGTCCCTCCTGAAGAACTTTTTAACCATAAAAAAGCCCCTTAGGAATTTTTATTGACTTCCTAAAGAGCTTTCAATATACAATCTTATTAACCTGCCAGGTGAAGGATTCCAATGAGGAATACCCAGCCAAGTCCATAATATGTCACAACAGCAACAAGGTCGTTGACGGTGGTGATCAATGGGCCAGAGGCTACGGCGGGGTCTACGCCTACTTTTTTGAAAAACAGAGGGATACAGGTACCTACGGCACTGGAGATCAGCATTGCAAGGAGCAGGGCGACTCCGATGCAGCCGGATACGGCGTATGCAAATACCAAAGTCTTTCCTTTAAATAAGTAAATGTAAAGTCCAATGAGTACAAAGGACAATATACCAAGCAACGCACCATTGCAAAGACCAATCCGCATTTCTTTAAATACAAGTTCCAGCTTCTGCTTGCCGGTGAGGGACTCATCCATCAGGACACGGATGGTTACAGCCAGGGACTGCGTACCGACGTTTCCGGCCATATCCAATATAAGGGACTGGAAGGCCATGATGATGGGAAGCTGGGTAACTACGTTCTCAAAGACACCAACTACAGAGGATACAACCATTCCAAGACCAAGAAGAACGATCAGCCATGGCATACGTTTCTTCATACTCTCTTTCAGCGGTTCCTTCAGATCTTCCTCTGCGGTAAGACCTGCCAGCATGGCGTAATCCTCTCCCATTTCATCATCAACCAGGTCGATGATATTGGAAGATGTGATAACACCTAAAAGGCGGTTGTCATTATCCAGCACGGGGATGGAATCCTCGGAATACGCTTTCAGTTCTTCGATACAGTCGTCAATATCCTCTTCAGCATATACATATGGGTAAGAGGTTGCCACCAGATCTTCCAGGGATTTATCCTGTCTTGCAATGATCAGGTCTTTCAGATCAATGGCTCCGTAAAATTTCTGTGACTCGGTTACCACAAAGATTGTGGAAATATTATCGTTCTTAGCAGCCTGTTCTACAAGGCTGTTCATAGCCTGCTTCACAGTCAGGTTCTCACGAATGATAATGCAATTGGTCGTCATGCGGCTGCCGATTTCATCCTCATCAAAGGAAGCAATCATCTCAATATCGTGGCGGACATCATCGTCCATTAATTCGAACAGCAATTTCTTTTTGGCTTTATCAATCTTATGAAGAACCTCTACAAGGGCATCGGTCTCCATACGTGAAAGAATGGCTGCACCTTTTTTCACATCCATCTCTTTCACATATTCTGCTGCATTATCTGAGTCCGTATACTCAAAAACATCGGACAGCATATTCAGGTCCAGAATACGGTACAGTTTGCAGCGTTCCTGAACAGTCAGCCTCGGCATTGCATCTGCAATGTCATTGGCATGAAAATCTCCCAGCTTATCGCTCATAGCTGCCGGAGAGGTATTACTTCTTACTACAGCCAGAATATCCTGGGTGTAGTCCTGCACTCTTTTCTCCATCCTACTTTCTCCAATCTGACAATAAGACAGTTCACCATTTCCAGGTGTTTATCTTATGTATTTTTGACAGACTTATACAAAGTCCATTTTTACGGACAGTAAAATCCGTATTTAAACAGAATATAAGCGTATAGCTTTTCTGTTCTTTGAGCGTGTTTGAAAAAGGTTTTCTGCAAGATGTACGTCACAATTTGTGGGAGATTTTACCAGAATGAGGGCACCATAGTGGGCTACGGCAACCGAATTCGGGTAAAATATACTGCAAAATGGAGCGCAGATTGCGGAAATGCTTTTTCAAACAGGTTCTAGGGAATATTGGATTCTTCTGAAGAACTCATAGGATAGAAAAAAGAAATGAAACAGTGTTCTTAAGCGCAATGCGCCTTTTACATGAAAAGAAGAACAGAATGTGCGCGATGCTCATCTGTCATTTCGTTTTTCCATCCTATGCAACTACTTCGCCCATGAGAATCGCAACTATCCATTCTGTTCACCTGCCTTTGTTCTTAGATTTTGTGGGAATATATTTTATTCCCACAAGTCATTCTAACTGCTTTTATACAAAAAATCAATTCCTATTTTGCTATTTACCTGATTTTTCACCTGATTTTTCAAGTTTCCTTCTATTTCTTTATATAGCTGTCATTTTTCTGTGGGCAAATAGAAAAAGAGAGACGGCAAAAGCCGTCTCAAAAGAATCAACACGCTATAAATTACAGTAACTGGCGCAATGGTCTTATTATAATTCTTAATACTCCATAGAACAGCTTCTTCTGCCAGTTCAGCTCTTTCGTTTCGTACTGTGCTCCTTCGGTCTCCTGTCCGTTTGACAGAACTTCTTTACTTTTTTCTATGTAAGTACCTTCCGTGAACTGAATCTGCTGATTCAGTTCTTTGCTGTCGATAACAAGCATTAATTCCGTATCCAGATAAGTACTTCTCATGTCCAGGTTATAGGATCCAACGATAGAGAGTCGGTCATCAAGCAGGACTGCTTTGGTGTGAACTGGAACCTCGTTCATCAGCTCATAGACATCGGCACCGGTATTCAGAATTTTCTTTTTCTGATTCAGGTAGTCGGTGCAGCCCCAGGGGTTGGAGCCTTTCTCTACTGCGTTAAGAATGATCTTTAACTGGGCATGGGACGCGATCTCATTTAAAGTGTCGTACATGTATCCGTTGCAGATCACATATGGGGTCTGGATCGTTACATTTTCTGCGTTCTGCGCCAGATAGCGGATTGTCTGAAGTACCAGGGGCGTTTTTGGACCTGCATGGGTTCCGTTGTTGACAAGCGTAATTTTATTCGCCGGAATGGTATCCTCCTGCCAGGAGCTGTAATCTTCAATATCGGTATATTTTTCTTTTAGGGAAGCGTAACGCATTTCTAAAGACTGGTATTGTTTTTCGTACTTTGAAAGTTTTTCCTGTGTCTCGTCTGTTATTTCATTTTCAACATTCGGTATTCCATTCACAATATTTGAGTTTTTCGAATTACTTTCTGCACCCTCACTGTCATCTGCTTCTTCTGACACAGAAATATCTGAACTATTCTTTTTTCTTCCACCCTTTATTTGCACGCAGTCCTCATTCCATATCTGCCAGAAATACGCTTCCAGTTCCTGCAAAGATTCTCCCTCGCCCTTTGTGATATCCCACACCAGAATATCCCTGTCCACATTGATATCCGTGGTATAATCTCCAAGGAAAATATCATTGCTGTTGCGTCCACCCAGTAGATACATTTCGTCATCCACGATCACATATTTATCGTGCATACGGTAATTCAGCTTAAATAAGCCTGCTGGAGTCACCGGATTGTAAACACCAACAACTACATTCTCCCTCGCTGCCAACGCCTGAAAGTCTTTACTTCCATTCAAGAAAAGCTGCTGGTAAATACCATCAATCAACAGTTTGATTTCCACACCTCTTTTGGCAGCTTGATCCAATGCTGCAAGAAGATCTGTTCCGCTTTCATCTGCCCGCAGATCAAAGGTTGCCAGTACAATACTCTTCTTCGCCGCTCCAATCATCCGCAGACGCCACAAAAGTGCCTCTTCATTGTCATCAATACAGCGGATCCGTTCGCCCCCTGACGTATCGGAAGTAAATTCTGTCTGTTTCAGCGTTTCCGTAAATTTTTCATCTGGCTTCCTGCAATACAGCGGTGCAAAAACATTTACCAGTACTACAATAAGTAAAAACCATAAAAATATATTCCGTATTCGTTTTAGATTTTTCTTTATCGTTATACACCCTTTCTAAAATCAACATTCCCACAAATATTTTTTTAAATCTACACAACCATTTTCTTTCAGAGTAACTCCTTCCTCTTTCAGCAGCCACTCCTGCTCTGTCCACCCCGGTGCCAGCCTCCCCATATGGTTCACCACCCGATGGCAGGGAAACTTCCCATAGTTCTCTGCATGTGACAACACTCCCGCCACCAATCTGGAATTCTTCTCCCGCCCGATCAGCTTCGCGATCTGTCCATAGGTTGCCACTCTCCCCGCCGGAATTTCCTCCACCACGGAAAGAATCTCATAGGCAAGATCATCGTTTAATTTGGAGATATTTTCTTTGCGCTTGTTTGTTTTCAGTAAATCTGAAAAGGGATCATCAATCATAACTTTTGTCACCTACTTTTATTCATTTCTATTTTGCTGTGTAGTATTACAACTGCTAACGCACATTTCAAATTTCTCTCTAAGCGAGGCTACAATTCCGTTTCCATCAACATCACTATCGGAACCATTTCAATTCGCGCCTCTCTGCGAGAGGCTGCTGTTCTATGGCTGCAGAGACCTGACAAGCCTAGATTTATTTCAATTCACGTCTCTCTGCAAGAGGCTACGGTAAGAATATCCATATGTGTCACCCTGTTCGTTATTTCAATTCACGCCTCTCTGCGAGAGGCTACGCAGGATAACACAATCGGGAGAGCCTTTAATCCAATTTCAATTCACGCCTCTCTGCGAGAGGCTACCATTTACAAGCGGAAACTTCCCAAGCAACGTCGCCATTTCAATTCACGCCTCTCTGCGAGAGGCTACGTATTATTCAGTCGAAGCTGAAAGCCCCTAAAGATTTCAATTCACGCCTCTCTGCGAGAGGCTACAGGTAATAGCAGCGGATTGCAAGATTGGGGGTAATATTTCAATTCACGCCTCTCTGCGAGAGGCTACTAAATTCCTCTGCGTCAACCCAATATCGTTTCTTATTTCAATTCACGCCTCTCTGCGAGAGGCTACATTTCTGTGCATCTGCTTGAATTTGTTTTCTACACATTTCAATTCACGCCTCTCTGCGAGAGGCTACTTTCTGCATATATATCCTCCTGGTCGTGTTTATTATTTCAATTCACGCCTCTCTGCGAGAGGCTACGTTCCAAACCTGTGTTGGTTTCCGCTCTTCGCTATTTCAATTCACGCCTCTCTGCGAGAGGCTACCAAGATCGCGCTCTTCCCGGCACTCTGCGTCCTTGATTTCAATTCACGCCTCTCTGCGAGAGGCTACTTTTCACTGATTGCTTGATTTCATCTTTTGTCATATTTCAATTCACGCCTCTCTGCGAGAGGCTACAGATTGTCATGTTGCTACTGATAATCTGATTTAGATTTCAATTCACGCCTCTCTGCGAGAGGCTACAGCAAAAACAGACAATATATAGCTGTATTTCAGCTTAATTTTTGTTTAATTAGTTTACTTTGTTATATTCATTCAATTATTCTCTAATTAAACAGCAAAGTTCTTTACATTTATATAATTTTATATTGCGCCAGTCTCCCGAAGTTTTATGTATGGGATATATACGCGCAAGTTCTTAGAATAGCAACGGCTCCCCAGCTTCAACTTTCAGTTTTTTCCCATAGAATCGATTTTGTTCTGATATGAATTCCCTAGTCTATAAAATCGAATCGAATCCACATCTTCATTTATTTCTTTGCTTAACTCATGTTTCAAAGCTGTAAGCTGAGTTGCATCTACCAAAACCTCAAAAACAGAATTTTGCACTCTCACACCACACCGCTCGCACAATTTTGCTACTCTTCGAAGTCTTTTTTCACCTGCAACAGTCATTGTATTTACATCATACGTTATTACAACAAGCATTTTTCACCTCCAGGAATACGGTGGATATTCATCCAAATCGCCACGCAGAACTCTGGCAAATAACATTGCTTGAGCATATGGAATCATTCCAATTTCAATATTTTCATCCAGGAAAGGATGTCTAATAGTTTCCTTTTTTCTTTTTTGCCAAGCATTTAGAACTTTTCTTCTTCCTTTATCGTTTAAATATACCGCTTCCGAATCAGTTTCAAAATCCTTAGCTTGTAATTGTCCTTTATGAAAAAGTGACAAAACGAATCTGTCGCACAACGGTGCTCGCAGCTCTTCTACAAGATCTAGCGCAAAAGATGGACGCCCAGGTCGTAACACATGTAAATACCCTGCGGCAGGATCAAGTCCTACTGTTTCCAATGCCGATTGTGTCTCGCGAGTCAACAACATATAAACAAATGATAATGCTGCATTTACTTCATTCCTAGGAGGTCTTCTGCTTCTAACTTCAAAAACAAATTCTTTTGAATCCAGCATATTATCAAACTGCGCAAAATAGATTGTCGCAGCAGCCCCTTCCAGCCCTCGAATGGCATCTATATCATTGATAGCTTGCAATTTTCTTGCGTTTACACTAAGTTTATTAGCAGCTTCTATCAAAGCTCTCTTCTTTTCTTCTTCGTCTTTATTTCTTGCACTTCTTAAAAGAACAGCTTTTGCATTACGAATTTTCCCATAAATTATATTTCTTACTATTTTAACAGAAAATTCATCATCGTTTAAACTTTCATACTGTCTTTTTCGTAATAAAACATTTCCACTTACAGGACCGCATACTCTTCCAAGAAATTTTCCATTCTCGGACAAAAATGCAATTGAAATTCCCATTTCTCCACAAAATCCAATCAACGGTGTCGAAACTGTATTTTGCCCAAAACATATAATCGCTTCAATAGTGTGCGCTGGCACTGAAATCTTTTCCTCACCATCCATTTCCACAACTATGTTTTGATTACGCACGTGTATATAGCTGCCAGGTGTAAGAATATAAATTGTATTTAAAAGCCTCTTCATATGCATTCGCCCTCCTCCGCTTCCAATTTCAATTTTTCACAATATTCAGAAGCAGATTTTTTCACTTTAGGCATACAATACTCCAACATAGAACATTTTTTACATTTCGAGCCA
>ERZ772818.1853-NODE-1853-length-17516-cov-5.178455_pt1 | contig 17516 bp, 21 predicted proteins | sample MGYA00580837_ERZ772818 | MGnify/ENA primary metagenome ERZ772818 (study PRJEB29015, sample SAMEA2737671) | human gut metagenome | biome: human gut; feature: human-associated habitat; material: faeces | place: China | collected 2012 ...
TAAGCCTGAGTGAAAGAGGCGCACATTTTTATATTAAATTTTCTTTTTGAATGTAATGAAAAGGTTCAAGTTTTAAAAACATATAGGTAGTGATACTATAAAAAAGATTCTTATTGAATTGTAACCGTGTTTTTTTTGAATTTTTGTAATTTATGTAGAATAAATGAGAAAAATGTGATAAAATATTAAAAAATTTATTGGAGGACAGAAATAAAATGAAAAAAATAGAATTACTAGCACCAGCGGGTTCATTTGAAAAAGCAAAAACAGCATTTAAATATGGAGCAGATGCAGTATATTGTGGAACATCATCATTATCACTAAGAACAAGAGCAGACATGGACAATAATGATTTAATAAAAACAATTGAATATGCACACAGCATTGGAAAAAGAGTACATGTAACATTAAATATATTTGCATGGGATGATAAATATGAAGAAATAATAGAAATGGCAAAAATATTAAATAAAGTAAAACCAGATGCAATAATTGCAGCAGATGGAGGAGTAATAGAAACATTAAAACAATATGCTCCAAATGTACCAATACATGTGAGTACACAAGCAAATATAGTAAGTTTACGAGATGCAAACTTCTGGTATAAAAATGGTGCTGAAAGAGTAATAATGGCAAGAGAAATTAACAAAGAACAATTGAGATACATAATGGAAAACAAGCCAAAAGATTTGGAAGTTGAAATGTTTGGACATGGTTCAATATGTTTTGCATTTTCAGGAAGATGTTTTTTAAGTGATTTTATGTGTGGAAGAAGTGCAAATTTAGGTGATTGTGCACAAAGTTGTAGATGGTCATATAATTTATATGCGGAAGAAAAAAATAATCCAGGACAATTTTATCCAATAGAAGAAAGCGAAAATGGAACAAGTATTTTTTCATCAAGAGATTTATGTTTAATTAAAGAACTTCCTGAAATAATAGACATGGGTGTTGATAGCTTGAAAATAGAAGGAAGATTAAAAACAGAATATTATATAGCTAGTGTAATTAATGTTTATAGAAATGCAATTGATGATTATATGAAAGATCCAGAAAATTATGATTATACAAAATATATGAAAGAAATAGAAAAAGTAAAAACAAGAGAATTTACTACATTTTATTTTAATGATAGAAATAATAAAAATATTCAAGATTTAAGTGGTAGACAATATAATGATAAATATGAATTTGGAGGAAAAATACTAGAATACCAAGAAGAAAAATCAGTTATTGAAATAAAAAATAAACTTGCAGTAGGGGATATAATGGAGATAATAATTCCAAATAGACTAGAACCAGAAACATTTGAAATTACAAAATTATGGGATGATGAAACTGGTGAAGAAATTGATAGTGTTAGCCCTGGGGTTAAAGGACAAAAAGTTCTTATGAAGTTACCAATTAAATGTGAAGAAGGATGGATATTAAGAAGAAAAAAATAAATTAAGAAAAAAGAGAGAAAAAGGTGCAACACCCAATTCTTCTCTTTTTTAGTTTTCATCTTCTAATAATATATCTAGCATTTTAGGGTATATTTTAGAAGCATTTTTGTTCCAATTATCAACTATTTTTTTAGCTCTTTCACGAGAACCTGCAAATGTTCTAACTTCAAATATTGTTTCATTTTTTTCTATAATTCTACACTTAATAGTATAATCGTTTTCACTTCTAGGAATAAATTCAGCTGTAATAGATGTAGCATCAGCTATTGAAGAAAATTGTTCTTTAAAAACATTATCGGCTTTTAATTTTAATATTCCTGGTAATACATCTAATGTAAGAGAAAGTGCATTTTTTCCTTCACTTGTTATTTTTAGTACAGATTCTTCTTCTTCATCTTTTGTGAATATGCCAACTAATTTGGAATCCAATAAATCTGTTAGAACTTCTTTAAAATAAAAGTAATTAACATCATTTATAGAAGATATAAGTTTGTATAAGCCGTCTTCTAAAATACCATTAGGCAATTGACCTAAAATATACAAAATTAACACTTTATTTTCAGCCAAAGCAGTTGTATTATCTGAACTAGACATTTTATAACACTCCTTACTTGGTTTATTTTTTCGAATTATATCATAAAAAAAACAAAAAGTAAATTTTTTTTTGATAATCTGTTTAAAAATACATAAAATAGATATATAATATTATAGAAATTTTTAGAAAGAAGAATGTTAACGAAAAATATCCTAAATACATTCTTAAATAAAACTAATAGAAAGGATGATATAATATGAAAAAAGGAAAAGTAGTTTTAGTAGGAACAGGATTTGTAGGAATGAGTATGGCATATACAATGCTTAATAGAGGAGGCGTAAGTGAACTTGTATTAGTAGACATAGATAAAGATAAGACAATAGGAGAACAAATGGATTTATCACATGGGTTACCATTTGCACCACAAAAAATGATTATAAAAGCCGGAGACTATGATGAATGTAAAGATGCACAAGTTGTTGTAATCACAGCAGGAATTGCACAAAAACCAGGACAAACTAGATTGGAATTAGCAGAAACAAATACAAAAATAATGAAACAAATTACACAAAATATAATGTCAAGTGGATTTAATGGAGTTATAATTGTTGCAAGTAATCCAGTTGATTTAATGACATATGTTGTTGCAAAAGTATCAGGACTTCCAAAAAATCAAGTATTTGGTTCAGGAACAGTTTTAGATACAGCAAGATTGCGCTATATAATGTCAGATTATTTGAAAGTATCAAGCAAAAACATACATGCATATATAATGGGAGAACATGGTGATTCTTCGTTTGTTCCATGGAATCATGCATATGTGGGTTGTAAAAAAATGAAAGATATTATGAAAGATGGAAATCATCCTATGGAAGACTTAGAGAAAATTCATCAAGATGTTGTAAATGCAGCATATGAAATTATTAATAAAAAGAAAGCAACATATTATGGAATAGGTATGGCTCTAAGTAAAATTGTTAAATCTGTAATTGATAATGATAATTCTATTTTAACAGTTTCAACTTATTTAAAAGATGGTGAATATGGACAAGATGATATTTATATTGGTGTTCCTGCTATTATAAATGGTAATGGTGTTCGTGAATTATTAAATCTTGAATTGACTGATGAGGAACAAGCTAAACTTGATAATAGTTGTAGAATTATTAAGGAAATGAGAGAAGAATCAATTGATAAAATTATAAATGAATAAAAACTTTGGAATGAGAGATGTTGGAATGAGGGTTCAACGTCTCTCATTTTCGAATTTTTAAGACATAAAATCATCTATATTAAAATACATATATATAAAGTGTAATGCGAAAGGGTGAAATTATGAAAAAAAAGCAAAATAGATTTTCTAAGATTGACAGATTATTAGAAATGCCACAAGAAGTTTACACAGATACACCTAAAATAATAATAACAGGTTTTAATGAGATGATAATAGAAAATTTTAAAGGGATTTTAGAATATGAAGATTATTATATCAGAATAAATACATCGCTTGGAATTGTTAATATAAATGGTTTTGAACTTAAATTAGAGAACATGACAAATGATGATATAAAAGTAAATGGAAAAGTTGAAAGTATTGATATAGAAAGGAAATTTGATTAAAATATGTTTATTAAAATAATATTTAATTATATAATTGGATATATAAGAATATCGATAGAAGGCTATTATATAGAACGATTTATAAACATATGTAGAAATAACAAAATAGCAATATGGAACTTAAAAAGAGATAAAAATGTAAAATTAGAATTAAATGTTGGAATAAAAGACTTGAAAAGAGTAGCTAAAATTGCAAAAAAGACAAAATGCAAAATGAAAATAACAAAGAAAAAAGGGTTGCCATTTTTGTTTAATAGATATAAGAAAAGAAAGTTATTTTTTGCGTTTTTAATAGTAATAATAATTATTTTAGCTATTTCATCAAATTTTATATGGAATATACAAATAGTTGAAGAAGATAAAGATACTATGGAAAATTTATATCAAGATGTAATAGATAGTGGTCTTACAATTGGCACAATGAAATCAAAAATAAATACAAAAGATATTATAAATAAGGTTAGACTAAAAAGAGATGATATTGCTTGGATGGGAATAGAACTAAAAGGCACAAATGCAATAGTAAAAGTAGTTAAAGCAACAGCAAAACCAGATATAATAGATGATGAAGATTATTGTAACATTGTTTCTGATAAACAAGGTATTATAACAAAAATTAGTGCACAAAATGGAACTATCGCTGTAAAAGTTGGAGACACTGTAAATGTAGGTACTACTTTGATAAATGGATGGATGGAAGGAAAATATACGGGAATAAGATATGTACATGCAAAAGGTGAAATTCAAGCAAAAGTATGGCATACAAAAAGTAAAAAAATTCCATATAATACTACGGAAAGAACAGAAACAGGAAAAATTGAGAATAAATACAAAATAAAAATAAACAATTTTGAAATAAATTTATCAAAAAGGCTTTCAAAATTTGAAATTTATGATACAATAGTGATGGAGAATAAATTTAAGATATTTTCTGATTTTTATTTACCTATTTCTTTAATAAAAACAACAAATAAAGAAGTAAAAGAAGAACAAAAAAAGTATGAAATAGAAGAAGCAAAAAACTTAGGGATAGAACAATTACAGGATGAATTGAACAATGAAATTGAGAACAAAGAGAAAATAGTCAATAAAATTATAAATACATATGAAAAAGAAGACGGAGTAGAAGTCTATGTAACGTATGAGGTGCTTGAAGATATAGGGACAAATGAAAAAATAGTTTTTTAAGTTATAAATTAAAAAGTTAATTTATAATGGAAAGGAAGAACAAAATGGAAGAGAGAAGTTTAAGAATAACTGGAACAAATACAAATTTTTTTAGTAAAATCACAAGTACATTAACAAAAATACTAATACCAACAAAAATTGGAATTAATGGAATGTTAATTTCAATGAAAAGAAATAATTTAATAAAATCATTTGAAAACTATAAAAAAGATACAGAAAATTATAATACAGATGAATTAGAAAAAAAATATGATGATGCATATACAGTTTATCTAGAAGCATTAGATAAATATGTAATGGATTCAATTTATAAAAAAGTAAAAAATAACACAGCAAGTGAATTTGAAAGAGATGCGCTTTCAAGATATTATGAAGTTACAAGTTTAAAAGAAAAAGAATATATGGATTATAAATATAGAAAACAAAAATATTTATTAGAATTAGATAAAGAAAGTGTTAACTTAAATACAAAAGAAAAAATCCAAGAGAAATACAATAAATTCTATGTAAATAAAATGGACACATTGTATAAAGCAATATTAAAGAACTATTCAATTAAATTAGCAGACACAACAAATATATATGATTCATCAAAAGAATGGATATATGTAAAAATCTTCTATACATTAGAAGAATATATCAAAAATATATTACCACTAAAAATGCAAATAAATTCAAAAGATGAATTTAAAGATATTGTTGATGACTATGAAAAATTTGAAAGCTATACAGTTGGAAAATTAGATACAAAAGACAACATAGAAAAAAATATGATTTTACTAGGAATTAGTAGAAAACTATTTACACATAGTATACCATTAATAGTTGCTGAACAATGTTATGAAAAACTATTAAAAGATGCAAGAGTTTTAGTACAAGATACAAAAATGGCTGCAAAAAGAGAAAAAGCATATGCTATGTTAATAAATTTAATAGAAGATTATAATGTACGTTTATTATCAACAAAAGTATATTGGGAAGATACAAAAGAAAGAGAACAATATAAAAAATATTGGGACAAGTATAAAAAAATATCAAAATTAAAAGATGTTGATTTTGTTGAATATATGAAACAAAAAGAAGTACTATTTATAAAAAATGATATAAAGAAAATAGAAAATTCAAAAGTTGATTATTCAAAAATAATCACATATTACAGAAGAAAATTAGTTGATTATGGAGTAATAAGAGAATTAAAAAATTCATATAAATCAAAAGGAAAATATACAGGAATAATTAATAAAGAGGACAGGGTGGTAGCATAATGTACGAAATTACATATTTAAATCTAGAAAAAGGACAAGAAGATTGGGAAAAAATTGTAAAAAGAGTTTTAGATAAATGCTTTGAAGAAGAAGGTTTATTAGATTCAAAATTAATAATTACAATAACATTTACAACACCAGAGGAAATAAGAAAAATAAATAAAAAATATAGAAAAATAGACAGAGCAACAGATGTGTTGTCATTTCCAATGTTTGAAAAAGACGAATTAGATGAAAAAATTAAAAACAAAGACTTTTTATATGAAGATGTTTTAGGCGATATAATAATTTCAATTGATAAAGTTAGAGAACAAGCAGAAGAATATGGACATAGTTTTGAAAGAGAATTAAGTTATATGCTAGTACATGGCTTCTATCATTTAATGGGATATGACCATATTGAAGAAGAAGATAAAAAAATAATGAGACCAAAAGAAGAAAAAATTCTAAATGAACTTAAAATTACAAGAGATTAGAAAGGAGTTATTAAATGAGTAAAAAAAGTGTAAGAATTTTGATAGCAATACTAGTTATTTTGATATTAGTAGCGGGTGGAATTTTAGCATATAAAATAACGAGAGATAAGAAAAACGCAACACAAGAAGTTTCAGATGATCAAACTGAGGATAATGTATTAACAGCAGAAGTAAAAAAGAAAGAAGTTCAGATATTTAAAGGAAATGATAGATCAATAGCAGTAATGATTGATAATCATAATCAAGCATGGCCACAAGCTGGATTAAATAAAGCATATTTAGTTTATGAGGCAATTGTTGAAGGTGGAGAAACCCGTTTAATGGCATTATTTAAAGGTGTTACAGTTGATAAAATTGGACCTGTTAGAAGTTCAAGACATTATTTCTTAGATTATGTTATGGAAAATGATGCTATATATGCACATTATGGATGGAGTCCATTGGCTGAAAGTGATATAAAACAATATAATATTAATAATATAAATGGAATAACAGAAAGTACATCAACATTTTGGAGAGTTAAGGACAAATCAGCTCCACATAATGCTGTTACAAGTACAGATGCTTTGTTAAAAGCAGCAAAATCAAAAGGATATAAAACAACATCAACAAAGAAAAGTGTTTTAAAGTATGTTACAGATGATGTTAATTTAGATGATGGACAAGGTGCATTAAGTGTTACAATACCACATTCATCACTTCAAACTGTAAAATATGTTTATGATGAACAAAATCAAGTTTATAAAAGATATGCGAGAAATAAAGCACAAACAGATTGGGATACAGGAAATAGTATAACAACTAAAAATATTATAATTACAATGTGTGATAACTATACTTTGGAAGATAGCGAGAATAAAGGTAGACAAGGCCTTAAAAATATTGGAACATTTAATGGTTATTATATAACTAATGGAAAGGCTATAAAAATAAAATGTATTAAAGAGTCTAGAAATGCTCAAACAAAATATCAAGATTTGCAAGGTAATGAGATAAAGGTTAATGATGGAAATACGTGGATTAATATTTGTCCAACAAATGCAAAAATTGTTATTGAGGGACCAGCTACTGAAACAGGTGTAGATACTACAAATAATGTTTAAAAACTATATGGCATAATAAAATTTTAAAGTTTTATTATGCCTTGGTGTTTATATTAATACTGACGAAAGGAGTAATAAAGATGAATATATATGATACAGCAAACAGATTAGCACAAGAATTAAAACAATCAGAAGAATATGTAAATTATAAGATGGCAAAAGAATCTTTGAGTTTAAATCCAGATTTGAAGAAAAAAATAGAAGAATTTGAGGCTGCTAGATATGATGCACAAGTTATTGTGATGCAAACTGGTAAAAATGATGAAGAAAAGACTAAAAAAATGCAAGAATTATATATGAAATTGTATGAGGATTCTGATGCTGTTAAATTTTTTGAGGCTGAGACTAAGTTTAATATTGTTTTGGCTGATGTTAATAAAATAATTGGTGATGCAGTTATGGATGTTTTGAAATAATTTAAGGATTTAAATAATTGGATTTTATAGTAACATTATTAGTAAAAGAAAAGGAGTAAGTTATGGAATTTATAGTTTTACTAATAATTATGATATTAATATATATAGTTTTAAGATTTATGTTTGATGTGAATATAAATGAATTAAAACAGATAGGTGAAGATAAAGAATTAGATGAATTAACGCAAAAATATCCTGAGAACATTGAAATGTGTAAATGGTATTTAAAAAAATTAAATAATAAAAATGTTAAGATTGAAGAAGATCAAAATTCAAATGCTACATTGTATTTGGTAACAAGTAATAAAATATTTATTGCAAATTTGAAAAATAGTTATACAAGAATTCAGACAATAGCACATGAATGTTTACATTCAATTCAAAGTAAGAAATTATTATGGTTTAATTTTGTGTTTTCAAATGTTTATTTGATTTATTTTGAGGTTGCTTGTGTGTTAGCAATTTTTAAAATATTGCCATGTAAGATGTTGTTTTTGTCAATTTTAATGTTATTGGGTTTTGTGTATTATGCTGTAAGAACATATTTGGAAAATGATGCTATGATTAAGGCTAGATTTTTGGCAAAAGAGTATATGCAAGAAATGAAAATTTCTGATCAAAAAGAAATTGATAGAATTGTTGATAAATATGATGAGTTGAATAATGCAGGAATAAGGATTACAAATTTTAAATTTTTGAGTAATGTGTTGATTAAAAATATAATTTTGGCATTGATTTTTGTTACAGTTCAATGAAAAAAAGAAAAAGTTGCTCCAAGTGGTAATATATCAATATTTTTAGTCAAAAACATATCTGGGGTCTACCATTGGGTCTTTGACTTTAAATATTGATATATTACCACTTGGAGCAACTTTTTCCTTATTTTCACTAAACTGTAACAATCAATTTACAAACAATAATACTTGTAACAATTCCTACAAAATCTGCAATTAAAGCCGCGCACAAAACAAATCTTGTTTTTTTGATTCCAACAGAACTTGTATAAACAGCAATTGTATACACCGTTGTTTCAGTTGACCCCATAATAGTAGAAGCCATAAGTCCAATTCTAGAATCAACCCCAAAATTTTTCATAATATCAGTAGCAACAGCTATTGAACTACTTCCAGAAATTGGTCTAATCAAAGCCAATGGCAAAATTTCAGTTGGAAAATTAACAATATTAAAAAAAGGCGTTAGAAAATTAACAATTAAATCAATTATTCCCGAACTTCTCAAAGCTCCTATCGCTACAAACAGTCCAACTAATGTAGGAAAAATACTTATAACAACTCCTATCCCCTCTTTTGCCCCATCTAAAAAAATATCAAAAACTTTTTTTCTCTCTATCACACCATACAAAACAATAAAAACTATCATTAAAGGCATTGCTAAATTTGAAAAAAATTCAATAAATTTCACTATTTTCCCCCCTGTAATCATTATTTACCTAATTTTATAAAAATTTTAGTCGCAGTAATTCCAGCAATAGCCGCACAAATTGTAGCAATCCAAACAGGAACAATAATAGCAGTTGGACTATTTGATCCTAATGAATTTCTTATTGCAATAACAGTAGTTGGTATAATCTGAATTGAAGCAGTATTCAAAACTATAAATGTTGCCATTTCATCTGTTAAAACTTTTTTATTTTTATTTTCTTCTTGCATTGATTTCATAGCTTTAATTCCGCAAAGGTGTAGCAGCATTTCCCAACCCCAAAACATTTGCAACAACATTCATAGAAATCTCTTGATAGATTTTACTATCTTTACTCAAATTCGGAAACAACCATCTCATCAGCGGTTTTAAACAATTGGTAATCTTCTTCATTGCTGATGTTTTTCCGGCAATTTGCATTATTCCATTCCATAAACACATTGTTCCAAGTAAAGTAATACATAAACTGACCGCTAAGTTAGTACTTTCAAATATAGAATTATTTAATTCTTTTAAATTACCAAAAAAAATTGCAAATCCAATAGACACAACTAAAAAAGCAGGCCACAAAATATTCAACATTTTTAATCACCTACATAATTTTATTAATTGTTTTAATTTTTTATTACATTAGAATTGACCTTCTGTGTCATTTGTGTTATATTAAATGTATAATCGCTATTGGATTTGCAAAAAGTAACATTAAGGAGGAAAAACATGAAAGCTACTGGAATAATAAGAAGGGTTGATGAGCTTGGAAGAGTTGTTATACCTATTGAAATTAGGAACCAATTCAATATTGTTGAAAAAGACCCTATTGAAATTTATGTAGACGATTCTTCAATTATACTAAAAAAATATGAACCCAATTGTGTTTTCTGTGGAAATACAAATGATTTAATAGAATACAAAGGTAAACTTGTATGTGAAAAATGTTCAAAAGAATTAAACATATTACATGAAAAAAACAAATAGTTGTCAATAAGGCGTCAAACCTTTTGACAACTATATTTTTATATAAATTTTTGATATACATCATTTTTATTCATATTTCTATCCTTAGCAATTTTCTTTATTATTTCTTTTTTAGTAAGTCCTTGATTTTCATAAAATTTATAATGTTCCTCTAATGTAAGATTATTTAAAGAATTTTCTTCTTCACAATCATTGTTTCCTTCTATTATTAAAACAATTTCACCTTTTAGATTTTCAGATTTTGAAATAATTTCATCTATATTTCCTCTAATAAATTCCTCATGTATTTTTGTAATTTCCCTTGCCAATGTAAGCATTCTTTCTTCTCCTAAAATCTTTTTTAAATCATTTAAAGTAGTTTCCAACTTATGTGGTGCTTCATAAATTATAATTGTTTTATTAGATTTTTCAATTTCCTCTAATTTCTTTTTTCTCAATTTTTTATTCAAAGGTAAAAATCCCAAAAAAGTAAATTCTTTTGTATCAATTCCTGAACAAATTAAAGAATTTATCATTGCACAAGCCCCTGGAATTGGTATTATTTTTATTCCAAGCTCAATACATTTTTTTATAACTTCTTCTCCTGGGTCACAAATTCCAGGTGTTCCAGCATCAGATACTAATGCTATATTTTGTCCCTCTTGTAATTTTTCTATTAACACATCTGACTTTGTTTCCTCATTATGTCTATGATAACTTATCATTGGTTTTGATATTTCTAGATGATTTAATAATTTTAAAGTATGACGTGTATCTTCTGCTGCAATTAAATCAACATCTTTTAATACTTTTATTGCCCTTATTGTTATATCATCCAGATTTCCTATTGGTGTTGCCACTATATATAAAGTTCCATTTTTCATATTTTATTTCATCCCTTCATTAAAATAAATAATTTTTAAAATTATTGCTTTTCACATATATTTGAATCATTTCCTAAATTCTTTACATGATTTTTATTATAAATTTTATAAATTTCTTCTGTATATTCTCCCTCATTATCATAGATATAAAGATTTTCTCTGAATTTTAAAAATGGTTTTGCATTTTTTACTCCCTTTACTAGTACTAATTTAGGCGATTCTCCATTATGTGAACAAACAAATCTTATTTCTTTTGGCTCAATTTTATATTGCCTCATATAAGATAATATATCAACTAATCTTTCTGGTCTATGCACCATATAAAATTCTCCTTTATCCTTTAATAACTTATTAGATATTTTTATGTAATCCTCTAACTTTGCCAAAACTTCATGCCTTGAAATAATCTTTTTTTCTTCATCATTCAAAATTCCAGTATTTTCTTTTTTATAAGGTGGATTTGTAACTATTGCATCAAAAGAATTTCTTCCATATAACTTATCTAAATTTATAATATTATCATTCAATATTTCAAATTTATCTTCTAAATTATTTAGTTTAGCACTTCTTTTTGCCATATCTGCAACTTCTTCTTGTACTTCTACACCTATTATTTTACTTAGATTTGTTTTACCACATAATAAAATTGATATTATTCCTGTTCCTGTTCCTAAATCTAATACTTTTGCGTTATTTTTTATGTTTTTAGAAAAGTCTGATAATAATACCGCATCTATTCCAAAACAAAATCCTTGTGTATTTTGTATTATTTTTAAATTTTTGAATTCTAAATCATCAATTCTTTCATTTTCTTTCAATTCTACTTCCATAATTTTCTCTTTCTTTATTTTATTCTTATTATAAAATATTACAACAATTTTGCACAAAAAACAAGATTTTGATAAAAATATTGGTATTACTAAGTTCTTCGATATTAGTTTTGAATTGTTACACTTTTGAATTTCACTGTACATCTAAGGTGGTATATTGCTTATAAATATGTCCATTTGATTGGAGTAAAAAATAGAAAATCTTAAATAAAAAACTGAGGAATGCTCACGGAAAACTGTATATATGTATATTGTTTGATAATTTTTTCGGCTTCAATACACAACATAAGAATTTCTAAAAAAATCAATGGCACCCTTCCACTTTGTGAACTCTTTCCATTGATTTTTTAAGAAATTCTAATATTGTTCCAATCGCATTCAAAAATTCTAAAACAATATACATATATACAGTTTGGCCGGAGTGAGAGAGGCTCAGTTTTTGATTTTAGATTTTCTTTTTGAATGTAATGAACAGGACATACTTATAAATAATATATCCCTTAGATGCACAGTGAATTTCAAAAGTACAATTTATCAAAACTATTATCTAGTAACAAAAATCTCATTTATAACATAATTAAAATTTAAATAAATGGTTTATGGGTAAATCCAATTTAAAAACCTAAATATATTAGACAAGGAAAAAATCATGATATCAAACATAAAAACTATATCACTAAGTGGAATAGAAGGAACATTAGTAGAAGTACAAACAGACATAACAGGAGGACTACCAACATTTGAAATAGTAGGGCTACCAGATACTAGTGTAAGAGAATCAAAAGAAAGAATAAAATCAGCAATAAAAAACAGTAACATAGAATTTCCAAGCAGAAGAATAATAATAAACCTAGCACCAGCAAGTACAAAAAAAGAAGGAACAAGCTATGACTTACCAATAGCAATAGGAATATTACTTGCCCAAAACGAAATAATCAACAACAAATTAGAAAACACAATATTTATAGGAGAACTATCACTAGACGGAAAAATAAATAGGATAAATGGAGTATTACCAATGTGCATAGAAGCAATAAATCTAGGAATAAGAAAAGTAATATTACCAAAAGCAAATGAAAGGGAAGCAGCAGTAATAAAAAATTTAGAAATAATAGGAGTAAGTAACTTAAAAGAAGTTATAGAATATCTAAATGGCAATAAAACAATAGAGAGAGCAAGAGTTGATATACTAAAAATATTTAATAACAAAAACAAAGAACAATCAGATTTTTCAGAAGTAAAAGGACAAGAAAATGTAAAAAGAGCATTAGAAATAGCGGCAGCAGGAGGACACAACTGCCTTCTTATAGGGCCACCAGGATCCGGGAAAACAATGATAGCCCAAAGAATACCAACAATATTACCAGATTTAACATTTGAAGAATCATTAGATATAACCAAAATACATAGTGTATCTGGAATTTTAGACAACAACATAGGAATAGTAACAACAAGACCATTTAGAAGCCCACATCATACAATATCACCAACATCGATGATAGGAGGAGGAAAAAATCCAAAACCTGGTGAAATAAGCTTGGCACATAATGGTGTTCTGTTTTTAGACGAATTACCAGAATTTAATAGAGCAACACTTGAAGTATTAAGAGGACCATTAGAAGATAAACAAGTAATAATATCAAGATTACATTCAAAAGTAGAATATCCATCAAATTTTATGCTTATAGCAAGTATGAACCCATGCCCATGTGGATATTATGGAAGTGAAGAAAAAGTATGCAAATGCTCAGAACAGTCAATAGAAAGATATTTAAACAGAATTAGTGGACCTTTACTGGATAGAATAGATCTACATGTAGAAGTAAAACCAGTAAAATATCAAAAATTAGACTCTGATACAAAAGCAGAAACATCAAGTAAGATAAAACAAAGAGTAAATAGAGCACGAAGAATACAATATTTAAGATATAAAAATACAGGCATTTATTCGAATTCAGAACTCACACCACAAATGATAGAAAAATACTGCAAAATAGATGAACAATCAAAGAGAATACTTGAACAAGCATTTAACAAACTAGGATTAAGTGCAAGAGCATATTCTAGAATATTAAAGGTTGCAAGAACAATAGCAGATTTAGAAGAAAAAGAAAAGATAGAAAAACAGCACATTTTAGAAGCAATTCAATATAGAAATTTAGATAGAAAATACGGAGATAAGTTTTAATGATAATAAATATAGAAAATTCGATATATCCAGAAAAACTAAAAAAATTAAAAAATCCACCACAAATATTATATACAATGGGGAATATAGAATTGTTAAGAACAAATCGGAATATCAATAATAGGTTCAAGAAAACCAACAAAATATGGAGAAAAAATGGCAAAAATGTTTGCAAAAGATTTAAGTTTATATGGATTAACAATTGTGAGTGGAATGGCAGAAGGAATAGATAGTTTTGTACATACTGCAACATTAGAAATTCAAGGGAAAACAATAGCAGTACTGCCGTGTGGTTTTAATAATATATTTCCACATAAAAATATAAAATTATATCAACAAATATTAGAAAATAATGGACTTGTTATAAGTGAATATAAAGAAAACGAAAAAGCAACAACAGATAAATTTATTGCAAGAAATAGAATCGTAGCAAGTTTTTCGATTGGAACATTAGTAGTGGAAGGAGGTTATAGAAGTGGTACAAGTGTTACGGCACAAATAACTAAAAAACTTGAAAATAACATATTTTGCATACCATCAAGTTTAGAAAATCCAAAAGGAATAACACCAAATAAATTAATACAAGAAGGGGCTTTTTTAGTTACACAAGCAGAGGATATAATAATAAAATATCCAGAATTGAATTTGAAAAAAACAGAAATTCAAAAATTGCCAGACAAAAAAGTTGAACCAGAATTTAAAGATATTTATGATATTCTAAAATATGATGAATCAATACATATCAATGAAATAGTAAAAAAATTAAACAAATCTATAAGTGAAATTAATTCTAAATTAATGATGCTTGAACTTGATGATAAAATAGTATCACTTCCAGGAAATAATTATAAGAAAAAATGAAAATACATGAAAAGAAAGAGTTTGGAAATAAAGGTGAAGATATAGCTAGTGAATATTTAGAAAAAAGAGGATATATAATTTTAGAAAGAAATTTTTATTGCAGACAAGGGGAGATTGATATTATTGCAAAGGACAAAAATGAAATTGTTTTTATAGAAGTTAAAAGTCGAAGTTCTATTCAATATGGATGCCCATCAGAGGCAGTAAATAAACAAAAAATAAGACATTTATATAGAACTGCTAAATATTATTTGTATAAAAATAAATACTTGAATAATTATATTAGATTTGATGTTATTGAAATTTTAATAAAAAATGGAAAGTTTAATGTTAATCATATAAAACAAATTATTTAAAGAGCAGCCCCTCTTAACGAGGAAGCTGCTTTAAAATTGAATCTAAAACAATAGAGATGATAGAATCCAATTGCTCTATGAATTCAGGATTATCGGGGTTTTCTGCAATTTCATCCAACATATTCATTGCCGCAAATCGTGCAAGTGTAGCATCATTACCTTTTCTAATAAAACTTGACAAATTTTTCATAAAGATTATTTTATATGCCATACATACAGCACAGAAAAATTCATTTGCTACTTCATTTTCTTGTTGTAGTAGATCTGAATGCTTTTCAACAAAAGAACAAAAAGCATCATTAATTCTTGCATAATGTTTAAACAAGAACTGATCCAAAATTGAATTATTGTCTAAGTAACAACAAAAATTTAAAAATTGATAATCAGTTGGTGAGAAATAATACGATATTTCCATAGTATAACCTCCGTTGCAATGTGCCTCTAGTCAGAGGACTTATTATTTACGAGTTTCACTAAATATATTATAATTTAAATTTACATAAAAATCAATACTTCAATAACATTTTTAAGGTTACCGTAAAATTGGATGTTACAGTTCAGTAAGAATTGGATAATATTTTTAAATTAAAATATGAAAACAGATATTGAAGAAAGAAAGAAAAACTGGTATAATACAAAAAATTAAATATATAAAGAGGAAAAATAATGGAAAACATTTTAGAAGAAACAAAATTTATAATGAAAAAGTACAACATAAGAGCAAACAAAAGTCTAGGACAAAACTTTTTAATAAACGAAGAAGTAGTAAAAAATATAGTAGAATGTAGCAAAATAGAAAAAGAAGACCTAGTAATAGAAATAGGACCAGGATTAGGAACATTAACAAAATATTTATTAGAAAAAGCAGGAAAAGTAATATGTATAGAACTAGATACAAAAATGTTACAAATACTAGAAGATAGATTTTCATTATATGATAATTTTGAATTAATAAATAATGATGTACTAAAAGTAGATTTAAAAAATATAATAGAAAAAGAAAAAACACAAGGAAAAATAAAACAAGTAAAAATAGTAGCAAATTTGCCATATTACATAACAACACCAATAATAATGAAACTTTTAGAAGAAGAACTAGAACTAGAAAGTATAACAGTAATGATACAAAAAGAAGTAGCAGATAGATTGATAGCAATCCCAGGAGAAAAAAACACAGGAGCAATAACATATTCAGTATATTATTATGCAAGCTCAGAAGCAATAATGGAGGTACCAAATAGTTCCTTTATACCAGAACCAGAAGTAACATCAAAAGTAATAAAATTAAATATAAGAAAAGAACCAGTAGTTACACCAAAAGACAAGGAAAAAATGTTTAAAATAATAAAATATGCATTTACACAAAAAAGAAAAACATTACTTAATTCATTAACAAATAATAAAATATTTGAAAACAAACAACAAGGAATAGAAATATTAAATTCATTACAAATAAATGAAAATTGCAGACCAGAAGAATTAACATTAGAGCAATTCAAAAAAATTTCAGATAATTTATAAAAAGTCTTAAAAATAAAAACAAAATTCCTTAACTTTTGTATCATTCAAATTATAAAATGGAGATTTTTTCCTGTCAATCTTCTTATCCGCGAATTTGTCCATTTCCAAAGATCACATACTTTTTCGTGGTAAGGGCTTCCTGTCCCATCGGTCGCTTTCCTGTGCCCAAGCGATCCGCTCATCAATCTGCCTTGCCGCTTCGTCTCCCCGGATCTCTACCCCTTTTACCGAAAGCCGGTCACAGATCACCGGAAGCGCCTCCTCTGCCATTTTCCGGATTCTGTTTTCATTTAGAAGAAGCCGGTCGATCAGTGGCTCTGTCATCTTATTTTTTCTTGCAAGCATAATATCCTTTTGGTTTTCTTCTATTATATATGCCTGTTTGACAGAACCAGCCGGCTTCTCACTGATTCCAAGGACATTTTTTCCGATAC
>ERZ772818.1859-NODE-1859-length-17478-cov-7.464673_pt1 | contig 17478 bp, 10 predicted proteins | sample MGYA00580837_ERZ772818 | MGnify/ENA primary metagenome ERZ772818 (study PRJEB29015, sample SAMEA2737671) | human gut metagenome | biome: human gut; feature: human-associated habitat; material: faeces | place: China | collected 2012 ...
GAAATAAAAATTATTTCGCATTATTTTTTGAAGGTGGGTTAGTAAACGCTAACTATAATAAGTTATAGAAAGAAGAGGGTACTGTGATGGCAAAAGAAGTGATTATTCAGAAAATGAAAGACTCCGGCTGCAGAATTACGAAGCAGCGTATGATACTCTTAGATATTATTCTGGAGGAGGATTGTTCTTGCTGCAAAGAAATTTATTTTAAGGCATCCAAGAAAGACTCCAAGATCGGTGTGGCAACCGTATATCGTATGATCAATTCTCTGGAAGAAATCGGAGTGATCAGCCGCAAGAATATGTTTAAGGTAATGTAGTTAATAGATTGTTTTGCAAAAGCATTTTATATAGGGGACAAAAACATATTGTGTGCATTTATGTTTTTATTCCGTATGAATTCTACAAAAAAGGCAGAAACTTATGTTGATGCCTTTTTTTGTTACTTTATAGGAAACTGCTCACTACAGTAACTTCCCATACCGGAAGTTACTGTTCAAACCACATATTGCTTATTATGACGATGGTCTAATTATATTTTGCAGCTATTAGATAGTGAATCCTGCCATCAAAAAAATATAGCAATTACCTTGCTAAACCGGGACATCTCAGGCACTCCTTTAGGTATGTACTCATCAGAGACTGAACAAAATGAGAAAACGTATCAGAAGTATGTATTGACGAATGGAAAGGAGTTAGTTATCATACAGATAAGTTAGCAGAGACTAACTTAAAAGGAGGGAACGGTCATGCGAATAGAAACCTGGGAAATCATGCAGAATGCAGATTTGGATGAGATAGAATTGCAATTGGCGTTTCAGTGTGCACCGCTTATTACCGGTTTGAAGGTGTCTAATCTGTTTCAGATTGACAGCAGACATTATAAAAGATTATGTGAAATATTGGATAAAAGCAATTTTTCATTTTGCGGTTTGGGCGGAAGAAATGGGTCGGTGTCGTTGCTGATCTATCAAAAAGAATGGCTGGAGCAGTTTTTACAGCAAGAGGAGGTGCGGATATTGATGCATCGTTTGGGCTATAGGGATCTGCACTTGGAGCGGGTATTGACCAAGTTTCGCAGCAGATATATCCGATATATGCAAAAAAAACAGCAGTTCCCGCACGAGATGGGAGTACTGCTCGGATATCCGCCGGAGGATGTGGAAGGCTTTATTATATACGAAGGAAAGAACTCTTTGTGTGAGGGGTATTGGAAAGTGTATGCAGAACCGCAAAAGAAGCTTCGGTTGTTTGCACAATATGATAAAGCAAGAGAGTGGCTTTTGGATCTGCTGTATTGTGGCGTTGGGATGGAGGATATTGTAGGGGTAGCTCTTGATGCGGAAAGCAGAGCAATTTCGCAGGATTATCTTTTTGCTTCGTGAGATAGGGGCATGATCCGGGAATGCACTGTGCTTCTGTATCGTTACAAATAATATAGGCGAAGAAACTTCGCGGTATAAATATGGTGCCTGATATTCAGCAAAACGAGATTGCGGGATAACAGGAACATAAAAGAATGGAGGATTATTATGAGCAAAGTATCAATTGTGTACTGGACACAAGGTGGCAACACACAGGCTATGGCAGAGGCAATCGGCGAGGGTGTTACGGCAGCCGGTGGTGAGGCGGATGTTGTATTTGTCAGCGATGCTAATATTGCAGATTTAAAAGCAGAGGGTGCATTTGCATTGGGATGTCCGGCGATGGGCGCTGAGGTGCTTGAGGAAATGGAGATGGAACCTTTTGTTCAGGATGTTGAGAGGTTTGCCAATGGCAAAAAGATCGCGTTATTTGGTTCTTATGGATGGGGAGATGGTCAGTGGATGCGCGACTGGGAAGACCGCATGACCGCTGCCGGAGCAACACTGGTTGGCGGTGAAGGCGTGATCTGTCAGGAAGCGCCTGATGAGGCTGCATTACAAAACTGCATCGAGATTGGTAAACAGCTTGTGAACGCATAAGTTTAGGTGTATCATTTCGTGGCAAAAGCATTCTGGGAGCATTTTGTCATGAATTTATTATATGGATTCTTTTGATTTAAGTCTAAAAGCGGTCTTATTGATAAAATATATCAATAAGGCCGCTTTTGGCTGGAAATTCAAAAAATCGTAATGTATAATACTTTTTTGAGAATTCTCTACAATAGATCATAGCAGAAGCGCACGGTTTTGTGATGCTTCGGAAATGGAGGAAGCATATGTTAGATTGTTTAAAAAAAGTGGATGGTAAAAAATTAGGAGTGTTTGCAGCCGGTGTAGCATTTGGTACTGCAGGTATCAAAGTATTATCCAGCAAAGATGCAAAGAAGCTTTATACAAATTGTACAGCAGCTGTTCTTCGTGCTAAGGAGTGTGTGTTAAAGACAGCAACGAAAGTGCAGGAGAATGCCGAGGATATTTATGCAGAGGCACAGCAGATCAATGAGGACCGTGCGGAAGCAGAAGAGGTTCTTGGTGAGGAAGAGACTGTAGAAGCGGAAACAACAGAAGAATAATTAACGCTGCACCTGTGGACGGGGTCGCTGTCTACAGGTGTTTTGTCGTTTATTGTCCGGGTGTGCTCTGTGCAGAGATGCCCGGACAGCGTTTTAATTAGAATACCGGTTTCAATGGTTAGAAAGGCATGAATAATTATGAAGTTTGTCATTAAACATGAGATAAGAGGTCGTATTCGAGTACATCTGATCGGAAAAGCAATGAGTTTTGCGCAGGCAGACACGTTGCAATATCAATTTGAGCAGATGAAAGATGTAACGGCGGTCAAGGTACAGGAACGTACGATGGACGTTACGATCTGTTATATAGGAAGCCGTAAACATATTATTACGGCATTAGGACAGTTTTCTTATGATAAGGTGGAAGTGCCGGAGGTGTATCTCAAAAATTCAGGCCGGGAAATGAATCGTTTTTATTGGGATAAATTGGTTGATCAGACGGTAGTACATTTTGTAAACAAGATATTTTTGCCGGCACCGTTACGGGCCGGGATCGCTACTGTGAGATCGGTCAAATATATTGTGCAGGGTGTTAAGACTTTGGCTAAAAGAAAAATAGAAGTACCGGTGTTGGATGCAACGGCGATCAGTGTGTCTTTAATACGAGGTGATTATAAGACGGCGGGCGCTGTCATGTTTTTACTTAGTATGGGTGAGATCTTAGAGGAATGGACGCACAAAAAATCAGTCGGAGATCTGGCACGAAGTCTGTCCCTCAATATTGATAAAGTATGGCTTGTTACCGATGATACGGAAGTGCAGGTGTCAGCTGCGCAGATTAAGGAGGGCGACCGGATTCGTGTACATATGGGAGCTGTTATTCCGTTTGATGGCATTGTGATGGAGGGAGAAGCGTTAGTCAATCAGGCATCGCTTACCGGAGAGTCGCTGCCGGTGCGTAAGGCGGCAGAAAGTCCTGTTTATGCGGGTACCGTTGTTGAAGAAGGAGAGATTACTCTTTTGGTCAAAGAAAGTACCGGATCCAGCAAATACGAAAAGATCATGACGATGATCGAGGATTCCGAGAAGCTTAAGTCGTCCTTGGAAGGCAAAGCGGAGCACTTAGCTGACCGACTGGTACCATATACGTTTTTGGGTACCGGCCTTACGTTGGCATTGACTCGTAATACTGTGAAAGCGTTGTCAGTATTGATGGTTGATTTTTCCTGTGCATTGAAATTGGCAATGCCGTTGTCGGTACTGTCGGCGATCCGTGAATCCAGTGCACATGATATTACTGTGAAAGGCGGTAAATTCTTAGAGGCAGTTGCGGAAGCCGATACGATCGTGTTTGATAAGACAGGAACGCTCACTAAGGCACAGCCTACGGTAGTTGAGGTGATTCCGTTTGACGATAGAAGCCCTGATGAGCTGCTTCGTATTGCAGCCTGTTTAGAAGAGCATTTCCCACATTCTATGGCAACGGCAGTTGTTGTTGAGGCAATGAAACGCGGTCTTGTTCATGAAGAACTGCACACGAAAGTAGAATATATTGTGGCACATGGTATTTCCTCTACGATCAATGACAAGAAGATCATTATCGGAAGTCATCATTTTGTCTTTGAAGATGAGGGCGCTGTCGTTCCGGAGGATAAGAAGGAACAGTTTGAGCAGCTTCCGGAGCAATATTCTCATTTGTACATGGCGATGGATGGTAAATTGGTTGCCGTGATCTGTATCGAAGATCCACTGCGAGTTGAGACAGCTGAGGTGATCCGTGAATTAAAACATCTTGGTATTCATAAGGTTGTGATGATGACTGGTGACAGTGACCGCATTGCTGCTAATATTGCTCAAAAGGCTGGTGTTGATGCGTATTATTCGGAAGTGCTTCCGGAGGATAAGGCTAATTTTGTGGAGCAGGAAAAGAAAGCAGGACATAAGGTTATTATGGTTGGTGATGGGATTAATGATTCTCCGGCATTGTCGGCGGCTGATGTAGGCATTGCGATCAGTGATGGCGCGGAAATTGCCAGAGAGATTGCAGATGTTACGATCGCAGCAGATGACTTGCGCGAGATCATTACACTCAAGAAAATCAGCAATGCTTTGATGAAGCGTATTGACAGAAATTATAAAGTTATTGTAGGATTTAATACAGCACTTATTTTGTTCGGCGTTGGTGGTGTACTTCAGCCAACAATGTCGGCATTATTACACAATACGTCGACCATATTGATCAGTCTGAAGAGCATGGAAAACTTGTTGGAAGAGTAAGATATCATCTGAGAGGGGTATTGTAACAAGAATTAGGAGGAGTTTATGAAAGATATCAAGAAACCGGAGTTTATGCTGGAAGCGATGCGAGGACGGAGAGGGTTTATCGCCGTGCTTGAGATATTGATCGCGATTGTAGTCTTTGTGGTCAGTTCGATCGCAATGTCCATTGGTACGATTCCTTTAATGATCGGTTATTTCGTGAGTGATCCGGAGTTTATGAAAACGGCACAGTCTGTCGCGGACGGATCGATGGATTCGCTGCAATATATGCAGAAAATGCAGGACTATGCACTCCATTTGCCGGATTGGATGACCATTGCAACACTTTTATTAGAAATCCTGATGATTGCGGTTGTTTTTGTCTATTGCCGTTTTTTGGAGAAGAGAAAGATCCGTACATTAGGATTTCGTAAGAAGGGAATGGTTCCACAGTATTTGAAGGGTGCTGTGGCTGGAGCACTATTTTTTAGCGTAGCATATTTGATCTGTGTTCTAACAGGAAGTATTCATGTAGAAGGATTGGTGACCAATATGGCACCTCTGGGGATTCTTGGTTACCTTGTTGGATATTTGGTACAGGGCATGGCAGAAGAGGTGCTTTGCCGCGGCTATCTGTTTGTATCGTTGTCGAGAAGACATTCCGTCGTGTATTCGGCAGTGCTCAGTGCACTGTTCTTTGCTATGTTACATGGTGCCAATTCCGGCTTGACGCCACTTGCGGTATTTAACTTATTCCTGTTTGGTATTTTCGCAGCACTGTTGTTGGTAAAATGTGAAAATATCTGGGTTGTTGGTGCGTTCCACAGTTTGTGGAATTTTGCACAGGGGAATATTTATGGCATTCAGGTCAGCGGTAATTCTCTACAGCCTGCAATCTTAAACAGCAGCAACGTGAAGGGACATGGTTTGATCAACGGTGCAGGCTTTGGCTTAGAAGGTGGTCTTGGCGTGACGCTTGTACTTGGTCTTGGTATTGTCTATTTGGTGTACAACTTGAACAAACAGGGCAAGATCGTGGAATGGGAAGGATTCCGGCCGGTCGGAGAGAATTATAATAACGATATGCCGAGCGGACAGAATTATGCAGGTCCACAGTATAACGGAAATCAGCAGGATTATGCAGGTTCACAGTACAACGGAAATGAGCAGAGTTATGCAGGTCCACAGTATGGCAGAGAAGAGCAGGATTACGCCGGTTCGCAATATAATGGAAATGAACAGAGTTACAATGGTTCATCATATAACAGCGATCAGGAAGCTTTTGCCAGACCGCAGGAAGAAGCACAGTTTGATAAGAGTACAGAAGGCTATGAAAATATGGGCGTAGCACCGGGGCAGACACCTTGGCATCCGGAAACGCCAGAGCAGAAAATGTCCGATGAAAAGACATTTAATGCAGATTATTTTAAGGAATAGACGAGATAAAAAAAGCAAAGCCAGCGCTTTGCTTTGCAAGAATTGCTAAAGCAATTCTTGGCAACATCACATTATATAACAGCAATTTCCTATTAAGTGAAATAAAGCAAAGCCGGCGCTTTGCTTTGCAAGAATTGCTAAAGCAATTCTTGGTAACATCACACTATAAAGAGGCATGTATGAATTGTATTCATACATGCCTCTTTTGTTACTTTATAGGAAACTACTCTTTCTCAGATTGTTTCAAGTTTTTTGCGGCTGTTGAGAGCATCAATTTGATTCGGTTTAACTGGTTCACTTCGCTGGCACCCGGATCGTAATCAACAGCAACAATATTGGAATCCGGATAGCAGTGACGTAATTCTTTGATAACACCCTTGCCGACAACGTGGTTTGGCAGACAGCCAAAAGGCTGTGTACAAACAATATTTGGAACACCGGAATGGATCAATTCGATCATCTCACCGGTTAAGAACCAACCCTCACCGGTCTGGTTACCACAGGAAACGATCGGTGAAGCATATTCTGCAAGTTTGGCGATTGGAACCGGTGGGTCAAAGCGTTTACTCTCTGTCAGGGCATCGTGCATCGTCTTGCGATAATGTTCAATAAAACGGATCGCAGCGTTGTTGATCAAAGCACTGGATTTCTTTTTGCCTAAATAATCCGCCTTAAAGTTTGCATTGTAAAGACTGTACATAAAGAAATCGATCAGATCCGGACATACTGCCTCGGCACCTTCAGACTCCAATAATTCGACTAAGAAGTTATTGGCAAGTGGAAGGAATTTAACTAAAATCTCGCCGACAATACCAACACGCGGTTTCTTTACATCCAGCAATGGAAGTTCATCAAATTCTTTCACAATGCCGCGGATATTTTTCTTAAATTCGCTGTGTTTTCCGTTTTGAACGGATTTTTGTGCGATCTTCAACCATTTTTCATGCAATGCATTGGCAGATCCCGGAACTGCCTCATAAGGACGTGTTTTGTAGAGGACACGCATAAATACATCGCCGTAGATCAATGCCTGTAATGCACGGTCAGCCATCTTGTAGTTGATGTCTAATCCCGGATTCTTTTCAATGCCGGCGCTCATGGAAATGACAGGAATCTGCTCCATGCCTGCTTTTTCCAAAGCACGACGGATAAATCCGATATAGTTGGTTGCACGACATCCACCACCGGTCTGCGTAATGATCAACGCTACTTTGTTAAGATCATATTTGCCGGAAAGCAATGCCTGCATAAACTGTCCGACAACGAGCAGGGATGGATAACATGCATCGTTGTTTACATACTTTAATCCGTAATCCAGGCACTCGCCGGTGCTAGGTAATACTTCCAAATTGTATCCGCAGGATGCCAGTGCCGGTTCGAGAATATCGAAATGGATCGGAGACATCTGTGGAACAAGGATCGTATAATCTTTACGCATTTGTTCTGTAAAGACTACGCGGTGGTGTGCAGTATCTTTTTTGACCGGTTTGATCTGCTTGCGCTCGCGTTCGCGAACAGCGGCGAGCAGAGAGCGGATACGAATACGTGCAGCACCTAAGTTATTAACTTCGTCAATCTTTAATACTGTATAGATCTTATTCTGCAGCGTCAGTATATCGCTGACCTGATCGGTTGTTACCGCATCCAGTCCGCAGCCGAATGAGTTGAGCTGGATCAGATCTAAGTCGGAACGGGTTGCTACATAAGAGGCCGCTTTGTACAGACGGGAATGATACATCCACTGATCCATAACGATCGTAGGACGATCTACGTTGCCGAGTTCGGATACACTGTCTTCAGTCAATACGGCAACACCGAAAGAGGTGATCAGTTCAGGAATACCGTGATTGATCTCCGGATCGGTGTGATATGGTCTACCGGCGAGCACGATACCGTGGCAGCCGTTTTCTTCCATATAAGCGAGTACTTCTCGTCCTTTGGCGGACATATCATCACGTACATGCTGCATTTCTTTCCATCCTGCAGCAGCCGCACGGCGGATTTCCTCTTTGGAAATGCCGTTTTCTACCGTGAAGTATTCTACCAGACGTTTTGTTAATATTTTTTCACTTTCAAACGACAGGAATGGGTTTTGATATTTGATCTTGCCATCCTGCAGTTCTTCGACATTATTTTTGATGTTTTCACCATAAGAGGTGACGATCGGGCAGTTGTAATGGTTGCCGGCACCCTCTACCTCACAGCGTTCATATGGCACGCAAGGATAGAAAATGTAATCGAGTCCCTGCTTGATCAGCCAAGATACATGCCCATGCGCAAGTTTTGCCGGATAACATTCGGATTCGCTTGGAATGGACTCAATACCCAGTTCATAGATTTTGCGGCTGGACTCTGGAGAGAGTACCACACGATAGCCAAGTTCGGTAAAGAAAGTAAACCAAAACGGATAATTTTCGTACATATTCAGTACACGTGGAATACCGACCGTACCGCGCACGGCGTGCTCTTCATCCAATGGTTTATAGTGAGCGAAGAGTCGTTTGTTCTTGTATTCAAAAAGGTTTGGAATATTCTTCTTGTTTTTCTGACCGCCAATACCACGTTCACAACGGTTGCCGGAAATAAACTGTCTGCCGCCGGTAAAACGATTGATCGTGAGAAGGCAGTGGTTGGTACAGCCCTTGCAGCGAGACATGGACGTTTCGAAACGAAGCTCGTTGATCTGGTCGATCGTGAGCATCGTGCTTTCCTGTCCGGTATAATGATCTCTGGCAATGAGTGCGGCACCAAACGCACCCATGATACCGGCGATATCCGGACGTACGGCTTTGCAGCCGGAAATGCGCTCAAAGCTTCGCAGTACCGCATCGTTATAGAAAGTACCACCTTGAACAACGACTTTTTCACCGAGATCTTTTGGATCGGTCAGCTTGATCACTTTTAACAAAGCATTTTTAATAACGGAATAAGCAAGTCCGGCAGAAATATCTGCAACGCTGGCACCTTCCTTCTGAGCCTGCTTTACTTTGGAATTCATAAATACGGTACAGCGGGATCCAAGATCGATCGGATTCTCGGCAAACAAAGCAACTTTCGCAAAATCAGCGACCTCGTAATTGAGAGATTTTGCAAAGGTTTCGATAAAGGAACCACAGCCGGAGGAACAAGCCTCGTTTAACTGAACTTTATCAACGGAGTGGTTTTTGATCTTGATGCATTTCATATCCTGACCACCGATATCCAAGATACAGTCTACTTCCGGTTCAAAGAACGCAGCAGCATTGTAGTGTGCTACCGTTTCTACTTCACCCTCGTCTAAAAGGAGCGCAGCCTTTAACAGTGCTTCGCCATATCCGGTAGAGCAGGATCGAACAATCTGTGCTCCAGCCGGCATTTTACTGTAAATATCTTTGATCGCCTTGATCGCTGTTTTCAGCGGGCTTCCGTTGTTGTTGCTGTAAAATGAGTACAGCAGGGAACCGTCTTCGCCGATCACAGCTACCTTTGTTGTAGTAGAACCGGCGTCGATCCCTAAGAATAAATTGCCCTTATAACTTGCAAAATCGCCTTTCTTTACATCATTTTGCGCATGCTTTTGCAAGAAATCATCGTATTCTGCCTGATCCTTAAAAAGAGGCTCCATACGGGTTACTTCAAATTCCATCTTGATCTCTTGGGAAAGATCGGTGTGTAATTTGCCAAGGCTTGATATATCTTCTTCCTTGGCGTTCATTGCTGCACCGGAGGCTGCAAACAGATGAGAATGTTCCGGAGCGATGATCTGGTCGCCTTCCAGACCGAGAGTACGGATAAATGCCTGCTTTAATTCGGTCAGGAAATGAAGCGGACCTCCTAAGAATGCAACATTACCGCGAATTGGTTTACCGCAGGCAAGACCACTGATCGTCTGATTGACCACTGCCTGAAAAATAGAGGCTGAGAGATCTTCTTTGGTTGCACCTTCGTTGATCAGAGGTTGAATATCCGTTTTGGCAAATACGCCGCATCGAGCTGCGATTGGGTAAATTGCTTTATAATTTTTAGCATATTCATTTAATCCGCTGGCATCTGTTTTTAATAAGGTAGCCATTTGGTCAATAAAGGACCCGGTACCACCGGCGCAGATTCCGTTCATACGCTGGTCGATACCACCGGTAAAATATATGATTTTAGCGTCTTCCCCGCCTAATTCGATGGCGACATCGGTGTGAGGGGCGTAATCTTTGAGTGATGTTGCAACTGCTACTACCTCCTGTACGAAAGGAACGTTCAGATATTTGGACAGCGTCAGTCCACCGGATCCGGTAATGACCGGAGCAACCGGCAGATCACCAAATTCATCATAGGCTTTTTCAATAATAGCAGCAAGAGTTTCCTGGATGTTGGCATAGTGCCGTTGATAATCGGAAAAAATAATTTCGCCATCTTTATTTAACAGCGCAATTTTTACGGTTGTGGAACCGATATCGATTCCCAATGTATTCATGTGTAATTTCATAAATACCCTCCATCTAGTATCTTGTATTACTCTTAGTTTCTAATGGTATGTCAGCAACGATAAATTATGAGTTTGTGCATGCTTTGCGAGGCACAAAAATTCGCCACATTTTCCTATTATAATGCTATTATGAGAGGAATGCAATAAACATTTTTTGCTTTTGTGGAGTGAGATCCGGATCCGCGGCTGCGAGTAGAGTCACCATTTCACGGAAAGCAGAATATACTGTAGCAAATAAAGGCATAAGGTGAATACACCATGAATCATGAGTATTGTAATGGACATATGCATATGATAAAGAAAGGAGATACACTGTACGCTTTGAGCCGAAGATATCATGTCCCGCTGGAAGTGATGTTACGTGCCAATCCTTATGTAGATGTATATAATCTACAGCCGGGTGATACTGTTTGCATTCCGGGAAAGAAAGCAGATGGATGCAATATAAATCTGATCATGCCGCGGATGGGTAACGGACAGGAGGAGATGACACCGGACGTGCAGGAAAATATCGCAGAGACTTCCGTTGATGCTGAACGTTCCGAAGAAGATCAGGAGAGACAATCCCATGAAATGACGCGGGAGTTTGACACGACAGTTCCCTATGATGACAGGTATGTGACCGAGCAGGGAGATTCCCTGCAGTCTTTCTTACAGAGAATGAACGTTTCGCTGAATGATTTTTTGGAGCAGAATGAGCCAGAGGACGTCATGCTGCTGCCAGGTATTGCATATCGTAAATAGCAGAGATGCAGCCTGTTGTAAATAGCATATTTTGTCGCAGGATACACCCGCTTGCGGACGGGGAATCCAATTGACAAAGAATACGCGTCACACTATAATGAAATGTACTATGGCGTTCTTTTCGATTGCTGTAAAAATACGCTGTAGTACATTTTTGAATTGCATGTAAAATATCCTGTGAACAGATGGGCTTTTGCAGGGAAAATACCTGAAAATATCAGGCATAGAAAGGACAAGTATATGATACAATGGTTAAATAAGATGGAACGCAAATTTGGAAAGTATGCGATCCCTGACTTGACACGTTACGTAGTTGGTGCATATTGTCTCGGTGCTTTGTTAGAGATGCTGACAAATTTTGGGATAATACCGTTTGATATTTATTATAACTGGCTTTGTCTGGATATGAGCAAGGTGGCGCATGGACAAGTCTGGAGATTGTTTACGTATTTGCTGGAACCGTATGGCTTTAGCGGCAGCACGTCCTTTGTACTCAGCGTGTTGTTTTTGGTGATCCAGGTTAATCTGTTTTTCTTGTTTGGACGATCTTTGGAACGGGCCTGGGGAACGTTTCGGTTTAACATGTATTTCTTTAGTGGTTATCTGTTAAATATTATTGCAGCACTGATCCTGTATTTAAGTCCGTTTCATATTGCAATTTATGATTCCGGTTTTCAGTATGTTTACTGGGCGATGTTCTTTGCTTTTGCACTGATCCAGCCGGACACGGAGTTACTTTTGTATTTTGTGCTTCCGATCAAAGTAAAATGGCTTGCGCTATTGGATGCGATTTATATGTGCTATTTGATAGTGGGCAATTTTGTGGCAGGTTTTCGCATGATGGGAATGACAGCCGTGTATGGAGCACAGGCACAGGCGTATGGCTGGATGCATATTAGTCAGGCGTTTGCGGTTATCGTAGCAATGGGGAACTTCTTACTGTTCTTCTTCCTGACGCGGGATTACAAGCGGATGTCATATGGAGAGCAGAGGAGACGAAGAGGTTTTAAGAAGAAGATGAAAGCAGCGGGTGCCGGACAGCGTATTGTGCATCGCTGTGCAATTTGTGGCAGGACTCAGGAGGAATTTCCGGATCTGGAATTTCGTTACTGCTCCAAATGTGAGGGCAATTATGAATATTGTGCGGATCATTTATTTACACATCAGCATGTCAAAAAATACATGTAATTATTTAGGAGGAAGGTTGAAATGACAGCAATTACAGTTATTGCTATTTTGGCTGCGGCCGCAACGATCTATGGCTTTGTTGCAATGGATTCGTGTGAGCGCGTTAAAGTGGCACCAAAAGGAAAGAAGAAGAAATACCAGGTACAGGAGGTTCCGGAGACGGGTATTCTTTTTATGGTGATCATGGCGGTCGCATTGATCGTTCGCTATATTGCGGCAGCAAAATATTTTGGCAATGAAACGGATATGAACTGTTTTATCGCTTGGGGGGACATGGTCTTTAAGGATGGGATTGGTAATTTTTATTCTTCCGATTCTTTTACGGACTATCCACCTGGATATATGTATATTTTGTATATGGTCGGTGCGATCCGTCATGTACTTGGGGTGGCTTGGAATTCTACGCTTAGCGTGATGCTTACTAAGACACCGGCGATCATTGCCGATCTGGCCACGGCTTACCTGCTGTTTCGCATTGCCGGAAAGCGTTGGACGCAGAAGGGTGCGGGAATTTTAACAGCAATCTATCTGTTTGCACCGGCGGTACTGCTCGATGGAGCAATCTGGGGACAGACAGATGCAGTATTTACCTTTTTCGTTGTATTAATGATTTATTTGGTGACAGAGCGTAAGCTGATCCCGTCGTATTTTGTATTTGCGGTTGCAGTATTGGTAAAACCGCAGTCTCTTATTTTTACACCGGTATTGATCTATGGCATTATCGATCAGGTGTTTTTAGACGGCTTTGACTGGAAGAATTTTTGGAAGAATCTGGGGCTTGGTTTGGCTGCGATTGCGATGATTGCCCTGCTGATGCTCCCGTTCGGATTTAAGGATGCGTTATCACAGTATACGGAGACATTGGCATCTTACAAATTTGCCAGTGTAAATGCTTATAATATTTGGACATTGTTTGGACAAAACTGGGCCGAACAGACGAAACACTTTATGGGTATCACGTATCAGACTTGGGGAACCATTTTTATTATTTTGATCGTGGCAGCAGCTACCTGGCTTCATTTCCGTGCAAAAAATAATCCGGCACGTTACTATTTTGTCGGGGCATTTATCGTAACAGGAATGTTTTTGCTGTCAGTTCGCATGCATGAGCGTTATGTGTATCCGGCGATCATTATGCTGTTGTTTGCATTTGCGATGCGTCCGAAACGTGAGATTGCCTATTTATTTACCGGGTTGTCAGGAATGGCATTTTTCAATATGGCACATGTTGAGTTTGTGTATGATCTGAATAATTTCAACGCCAAGGAACCGGTGACATTGGCAATTGCAGCCGGTATGGTGATCGTATTTGGCTACATGGTATATGTAGCGTTGACATGCTTTAACGGTTATTTGTCAGAGGATGAGATCGCGCGTACTTCGACCGGACGGCCTGCACAGGCAAGACGTAAGAATACGCGTGCGAATAATGCACGTAACAATGTAAGCAAAAAGGAATCAGAGGGCAAGATCGCCCGTTCTGTAACGCTCAGCAAGATGACGAAAGTTGACTGGATCGCAATGGCAGTGATCACATTGATCTACGCAGTGGTAGCATTTGCGCGTCTGGGGAATATGTCGGCGCCGGAAACAGCATATTCTGCTGTGAAAGAAGGAGCGATCGTTCTTGATTTCGGTGAAACTACCAACATTTCACAGTTATGGGATTATCTGGGGTATGAAAATAATCCGCACTATAACATTGAATACAGTAACAACAAGGATTCCGGTTATACAACATTTTCGACCGGTGTTACAGATGACAATGGTAATACGCAGAGCTATTGGGATGCAGGTTCTGTATTTTGCTGGAACAGTCTTACATTGAATGTTCAGGCAAGATATGTCAAAATTTCTCCGACAGAGGATAATTATGAGGATAGTCTGTTAGAGCTTGTGTTCTTGGATAGCAATGGCAAAAAATTGGAGCCTGTGAATCGAGATGAGTATAAGAATTTGTTTGATGAGCAGGATGAATTTGAGGGACGTGCCAGTGCAATGAACGGTACGTACTTTGATGAGATCTATCATGGACGTACGGCATACGAGATGATACATAAGCTGTACTGTTATGAAAACACGCATCCGCCACTTGGTAAAATATTCATCGCCTGCGGTGTACTCATGTTTGGAATGAATCCATTCGGATGGCGTTTTATGGGAACCTTATTCGGAGTATTTATGGTTCCGATCATTTATTTGTTTGCCAAACGTTTCTTCAACAAGGAATGGATCAGCATTGTGACAACGTTATTGTTTGCGTTTGACTTTATGCATTTCGTGCAGACAAGAATAGCGACGATCGATGTGTTTGTTACACTGTTTATTATGTTGTCGTATTACTTCATGTACTGCTATCTGCAGAAGAGTTTTTACGACACAAAGCTGCAAAAGACATTCATACCGCTTGGACTTTGCGGTGTTGCAATGGGGCTTAGCTGGGCCAGTAAGTGGACCGGAATTTATTCCTCGGTAGGTCTGTGTATATTGTTCTTCCTGCATATGTATCGCAGATACCGTGAATATGTCATTGCCTGCAAGACACCACGCGGTCAGACGAATGGTATTTCACATGCGTATATTATTGATAATTTTAGCAGTTATTTTTGGAAGACGATTGGATTCTGTTGCGTCTTTTTTGTGGCAGTTCCGGCGATCATTTATATATTGTCTTATATTCCATTTAATGATGGAACAGACCATAACTTATTGACGCGCGTGATCAATGCACAGAAAACGATGTTCGATTATCATTCTGCTTTGAAAGCGGATCATCCGTATTCTTCCAAATGGTATGAGTGGCCGATCATGACAAGACCGATCTGGTATTATTCCGGAACGATTGGCAATCTGCGTGAGGGTATCAGTGCCTTTGGTAATCCACTTGTTTGGTGGGCCGGCATTCCGGCAGCGTTTTATATGCTGTATCTGCTGTGGAAAGAGAAAGACCGCAAGGCTGGATTTTTGCTGATCGGGTATCTGTCACAGTATGCACCTTGGTTCTTGGTAAGCCGTGTGGTATTTATTTATCATTATTTTCCAAGTGTACCTTTCGTTGCCGCTATGGTGGGATACAGCTTCTTTAAGCTGGCACAATGGAAACCAAAGATCAAACCGGCGATCTATGTCTATGTTGCCTGTGCGATCGGGTTATTTATCCTATTTTATCCGGTGTTGTCCGGGCTTGCGATCGATCCGGCATTTGCAACTAAGTATTTGAAATGGTTTGATAGCTGGGTATTGTTACAGACTTGGTAATTTGATCAGGAACAGGGTGGTAAAAATGTCATAAATTTGATGATCTGACAGAATATGGATGTCAGGTCATCACGGAATAGAAAGGTAAAAATATGAGCAATAAGTTACGAGAGTGTGTCAATAAATTACATAGTAATAAAGAAGTTGGGGATCTGTTACCAGAGTATCTGAAGCAGAGCATGATCCTTCATGATGGATATACAAGGATCAAATTGATGATGGAATATTACATGTTTTACGAGGTGGTCACAGAAGATATCAACCCATATATTGCGATGGCAAAGGAAATGATCACTTCTTTGAATGAGACAGTGGGACAGGCGATGTCTGATACATTGGATGATACACAGAGAAAACAGTTGGTCGATCATATTTTAGCAATGCGTACGGAAGTAATCGACCGTATGCAGGTGTTGACCGGATATGTGGACTGCTTTGTCGTATATGAATATATTTTAAACCGTATTCAATATCGGTTTGATGAGAAAGAAGTTTTGCCGGAAGACACTGCATTTGCACAGGAGGTTATGAATTTTATCTTTGGTTCAAATGATAATGTGACGATCAATGATAATTTACGCGTGGTACTGGGACAGCTTCCGATGCGAATGACCCGTTCTCATTATTTTGATCTGATCAAAAACTGCATTTCCGTTTATAAGGGCAGTGAGATAGAATCATTGGAGGGATTTTTGTATATGTTCCGTACCAGTGCCATGTTGTATAAGCATCCTGCACAGGAACAGTATTTTACGGAATTTGCCGGTGTGCTTCAGGAATTGATGGAAGCAGACTACGAGCATATGGATCGCACATTATATGAATTGTATGCAGAAAAAGTACGAGTCAGTGCTTCAAAGCTCAATGATCTATCTGATCTGTATATGCAGATTGGACAGATTATCAATGGTGTGTATACGTTAGTGGTGACAGAACCTTATTGTGTTGATGAAGAGAAAATGACGGTAGTAGATGATGTGATCCGAGGCATCAATGCACTCTTTTTGGAAAAAGAGATTGATCTTTGGCAGAGGGAGGATCTTTTGACAGAAGAGGATCGCTTAAATTGGCTTGCCGAGAAGCTTCCTGCGGTTGAAGGCCAACAGGAAAAGTTATATCAGTCTGTTAATATAGCGGAAGCGGCACTGGATGAACTATTGGAAGGACGAGCAGAGGAAATTGAGGCAGCAGGGCTTAGTGATGCTTTTATCAAACTGCATCATTTGTCACAGCTTAATTCGAGCAGTGTCTTTGCACCATTGGAGAGTCAGGAATCAGCAGGGATCGTGACGGCAGAGATCGCAGAGCAGGAAACAGAAAAACTGCTTAGTGAATTGAAAGAGTTATTTCAAGGACGCAGCCGTATGTTTCGCCGTGCCATCATGGCCGCCACTGTGGAAAAATTACCAACCTTTTTCAAGAGTGCACAGGAGATCGCAGACTACATGATGAACGCACTGAACCAATGTGATGATGAAGCAGAAAAGTATGCATCCAAACAACTGATCCTCGAAATGATCCGGTAATCACACCCAACTTTGCATACCCACTATTGCTTTAGGCTCACATATTGCTTATTATGTCAATGACTAGATGGCATTTTGCAGCCACCAAAGAATGACTTCTGCCATCAGAGAACTGTAGTAATTGCCTTGCCGCATTTTGTTTTTACAGTGATTTCTAAATTTTGTTGTCT